>Ga0137409_10000388_pt1 | contig 47814 bp, 54 predicted proteins | sample CZODoug1_16funga_FD_122059 | JGI IMG/M metagenome (GOLD analysis project Ga0137409, IMG submission 122059) | Vadose zone soil fungal communities from Angelo Coast Range Reserve, California, USA - CZODoug1_16fungal (Hybrid Assembly) | ecosystem: Environmental > Terrestrial > Soil > Vadose zone...
CTGTTCTGGTTTTTCGGCCATCCCGAGGTCTACATCGTCGCGCTGCCGGCCTTCGGCATCGTCTCCGACCTGCTCAGTGTCCATGCAAGAAAAAACATCTTCGGCTATCGGATGATGGTCTGGGCGATCCTGGCCATCGGCGCCTTGAGCTTCATCGTGTGGGCGCACCACATGTACGTAAGCGGCATGAACCCGTACTTCGGCTTCTTTTTCGCCACCACCACGCTAATCATCGCCGTTCCCACCGCGATCAAGGTCTACAACTGGGTCCTGACTCTGTGGCGCGGTAACATCCACCTCACGGTCCCGATGCTGTTTGCCATCGGGTTCATCTTCACGTTCATCAACGGCGGGTTGACGGGTCTTTTCCTCGGCAACGCGACCGTGAGTGTCCCGCTTTCGGACACCATGTTCGTGGTCGCGCACTTCCATATGGTGATGGCCATCGCGCCCATCATGGTGGTGTTCGGGGCGATCTACCACTGGTACCCCAAAGTCACCGGACGAATGCTGAACGATACCCTGGGGAAGTTTCACTTCTGGGTCACTTTCGTCGGGAGCTATGGCATCTACTACCCCATGCATTACCTGGGCATGATGGGCGTGCCGCGCCGGTACTATGCGATTGGAGGCACGGACTTTATCCCGGCCTCGGCCCACTTCGTGAACGAGGGTATTACCATCGCGGCATTGATGGTGGGTGCCGTTCAATTGGTGTTCCTGTACAACCTCATCTCGAGTTATTTCAAAGGCAAGCCGTCGGGTGGCAACCCCTGGAATGCCACCACGCTGGAATGGCAAACCCCCGACACCCCGCCGAAGCACGGCAACTTCGGTCCGACCCTACCCGTGGTCTATCGCTGGGCCTACGATTACAGCGTGCCGGGCGCGGTCGATGACTTCATCCCGCAAAACGTCCCCCCGAAAGAGGTAGCCGGCCGCAATAGCAGCAAGACGTAGGCGATCCGGCATCCAGCGACATGAATATTTTTCATGATCTGACGGTCAAGCCTTGGGTGACGTCCCAGGGTACGGTCGAAAATTTGCGCGACAAAGCCGCTGCGCGGAAACTCGCGCTGAAGGTATTTCTCGCGGTGGTCACGGTCCTGTTCATGCTTCTGGTTGTCGCCTATGCACGCCGGATGGCGTACGAGGACTGGCGTCCTTCGCCTCAGCTGGGGCTCCTGTGGGCGAATACGTTTGCGCTGATATTGAGCAGTGTCGCCTTGCAATGGGCGCAGTATTCAGTACGCCGTGGGCACATGGACGGCATGCGAGTCGCCCTGCTTGCCGGCGGGGCCTTCACCGTTGTTTTTCTGGTCGGGCAGATATTGGCCTGGCGGCAACTGGGCACGATGGTTTATTTTGATGTAACGAACCCTGCAATCGCTTTTTTTTACCTGATCACAGGATTGCACGGCTTGCATATCATGGGCGGCTTGGTGGCCTGGGGCAGAACTTTCGCCAGGGTGTGGGGTGATTTCGACGTGGCGAAGATCAGGCACAGCGTGGAGCTGTGTACCCTTTACTGGCACTTCCTGCTTGGGGTTTGGTTAGTCCTTTTTGCTCTGCTGTTTTCAGGAAACAATAATTTGGATATCTTGTTGAAGCTCTGCGGGATTAGGTAAACGGGTCCAAAAGAACATGACACAAGCTCGGACAAGTACAGCAGAACCCCTCACGCTGCCGGAAGGCATCCAAGGCATCGTCTCAGACTGGTCCTCGGACCAGCGGGCATTCAAGAATGTCCCCTGGGGCAAGGCCATGATGTGGATCTTCCTCCTCAGCGACACCTTCATCTTCAGTTGTTTCCTGATCTCGTACATGACGGTGCGCATGTCTACCACCGAGCCTTGGCCCAACCCGAGCGAGGTTTTCGGCCTGACGGTGGGGGGCAAGAGCATCCCCCTGCTTCTGATCGCCATCATGACCTTTGTCCTGATCAGCAGCAGCGGGACCATGGCGATGGCGGTCAAGTTCGGTTATGAAAAAAATAGAAAGATGACCTTCATCCTGATGCTGTGCACGGCGGCATTGGGCGCCACATTCGTCGGGATGCAGGCCTTCGAGTGGACGAAGCTAATCGTTCACGAAGGGATACGTCCCTGGGGCAACCCCTTGGGAGCCGCCCAGTTCGGCTCGGTTTTTTTCATGGTCACGGGTTTCCATGGCACGCACGTGTCGATCGGCGTGATTTTCCTGATCATCATCGCCAGAAAGGTCTTGAGGGGTGACATGGATCAGGAAAGGCCGGGCTTTTTTACCAGCAGAAAGAGCAAATACGAGGCCGTCGAAATCATGGGCCTGTATTGGCACTTCGTCGATCTGGTGTGGGTCTTCATATTCGCAGTTTTCTATCTTTGGTGAGGGAAATCGTGGCACACGCAGAGGGACAGCAGCTCGGGACACACGTAGAGGGACAGCAGCATCCGATCGGCATTTATCTCAAGATCTGGGGATTGCTGTTCGTGCTCAGCACAGCGTCTTACCTGGTCGACTACTTCCACCTTCAGGGTTACCTCAGGTGGTTTCTGATCATCGTGTTCATGTTGCTGAAGGCGGGGCTTATCGTTGCCGTCTTCATGCACATGCTCTGGGAGCGGCTGGCCATGGTGTACGCCATTTTGGTCCCGACGGTGTTGCTGATGGTGCTTTTGGGCATTGGAGCACTCGAAGCGGATTACACCTTTCTTACGCGGGGTGTCTTCTTCCTGAAGGGATTGTTCTAGCGTAACGAGGCCGCTGCAGCGAGCCCATCTATTTGTCGGACTCCGTTCCTACCCAAAGAACCATCCATGGCTGAAAAGCGCTACGCGGTGAATGTTTTGACCATTCTTGGGATCAGCGTAGTGCTGATGCTGTTCATTTTCCTTCTCGTGGGCCATCACCGCAACGTCCCCGACCGGGTTCGAGTGGATCGCGGCGCGCTCTTGGGCTCGGGTTCGAGTGTCGCAGAGCGGATCAAACCCGTCGCCCAGGTCAACGTCACTTCGGCGGAAACGCAGCGGGAGCCTGCAAAAAACGCGGCGGCCGCGCCGGCACGCAAGCGCGACGGGCTACAGGTCTACCAGGCCACCTGCGTCGCCTGCCACGATGCCGGTATCGCCGGCGCGCCGAAGCTGGGTGATAGGAGCCAGTGGGCCAAGCACATCGCCAAGGGTCTCGACACTCTCTACGCCAGCGCCGTCAATGGGGTACAGGGGAGCGCGGGAGCGATGCCGCCTAAAGGCGGAAACCCGGCGCTGAGCGACGCCGAGGTCAGAGCCGCCGTCGACTACATGGTGGCGCGGTCGAAATAAGGGCGGGAACCGCAAGACTCCAGAATATTCGAGGTAGGTGTCAACTCGGTCGCCGGCGCGCGGTGTCCGTTTCGGGTTCAACGGCATCATATGTCGCTTTGGGTCCTTCAAGTTCTCGCAGCACTTTGAAACGCTTGCTGATGCCCTCCGCATCAAGCGGCGGCGCGAAAATGGCATGATATCGGGCCCGCGGATCCACTAGAAATACCGCCGCGCTGTGATAGACGGGATAGTTTTCCATGCCCGGTGTGATCGCAACCTGATACGCGGCAGCGAACTGACCAGCCAGGTTGCCGAGCTGGGCGTTATCCCCCGTCACGCCGAGAAAGGTCGCATCAAAATAGGTCACGTATTGCCTGAGCTTGCTGGCCGTATCGCGATTGGGATCGACTGAGATGAAGACGAATTGGACGTCTTTGGCACCGACAGTACTCTTTTTGATGTTTTCATGCGCGCGGGCCAACGTCGCCAGGGTCGTCGGACAGATGTCCGGGCAATACGTGTAACCGAGAAATAGAAAAGACCATTTGCCCTTCAGCCGAGAAAGATCAAATACCCGATTCTCGTGATCGGTGAGCGCGAAGGCCGTCAATGGCTTCGGGTCGGGGAACAACGTCATCACCTGATCCGGCAGCAATATCGCTCGCGAACCGTTCTCCCGATAGGTAGCAGCGAGCCACGCACCGACAAGCATCGCGGCCAGCACGACGGCTAGCATCATGACGCTAGATTTGAGAGATATTATTTTCACGGTTTTCGCAATGAGGAAATCCTAAGGCCGCTGGGACTACATCGTTTGCAGCGGTCGAAGTAACTGGCAGACACCGACCAACACCAAAAGTTTCTCAGGGCGGGATCCGAGGGTGCCAGAGGCGGGAGGCGGTGACAGCGAGATTTAGCTGGGCGAATCAACCTTGAATCTTGCTGCAAAGGTCCATCCCGATATTGTAAGAGCCGAGTGCCCTCAGGCGGGGCGCATGCCGAGCTTTTCCAGCAGAGCGCGATCGCGCGCGGCTTCCGGATTGCCGGTGGTGAGGAGCTTGTCGCCGTAAAAAATAGAATTCGCCCCGGCTAGGAAACACAAGGCTTGCACGGCCTCGGACATCTCGGCACGTCCCGCGGAGAGCCGCACGGTGCTGCGCGGCATGGTGACGCGGGCGCAGGCAATGGTACGCACAAACTCACTCCAGTCGAGCTTGGGTGCTCCCTCGAGCGGCGTGCCCTCTACCTGAACGAGTTCGTTGATGGGCACCGATTCCGGCTGCGGGTCGAGGCTCGCGAGCCCGGCGATCAGGCCGGCACGCTGCGCGCGCGACTCGCCCATGCCCACGATTCCCCCGCAACACACCCGGATTCCGGCACGGCGCACCCGCGCGAGCGTCTCAAGCCGGTCGCCATAAGTACGCGTGGTGATGATCTCGCCGTAGAACTCCGGGGCCGTGTCGAGGTTGTGGTTGTAATAGTCCAGACCTGCGGCCTTGAGCTGTTCCGCCTGGCCTTCGCGCAGCAACCCGAGTGTCGCGCAGGTCTCCAGTCCAAGCGCTTTCACCGCGCGCACCCTCTCCGCCACCTGTTCGAGGTCTTTCTGCTTGGGGCCTCGCCAGGCGGCGCCCATGCAAAAACGCGTGGCTCCGTTCTGCCTCGCAGCACGTGCCGCCGCGAGGACTGTCTCGAGCGGAATCAGCGGCTCGTTTTCGACGCCTGTGCGGTAGCGCGCCGACTGCGGGCAGTAGGCGCAATCTTCAGGGCATCCTCCGGTCTTGATCGAGAGCAAGGTGGAGAGTTGCACTGCGTTGGCGTTGAAGTGCAAGCGATGCACGGTCTGGGCGCGGTGGAGAAGATCGTTGAAGGGCAGCTCGAAGAGCGCCTCCACGGCCGGGCGCGTCCAGCGCGGTCGGCCTTCGACTCGAGATTCAGTCGAGCCGCCGTGCACCGCCGTGCCGGCTGGTCCGTTATGGAGAAACGTCGTTGGCACGGCTCGATCATCCGGGCAAGCCGAAAAGTTGTCAAATGATGCTGTCCACTCTGTTCAAGACCTGCGTAAGAAACGCCCGTGCCTGGGCCGGCGAAGACTGCCTGCTCTGCGGGGCAGAAACCGGTCCGGAGCTGCTTTGCCCGGCTTGTATCGCCGAATTGCCCACGATTCCCGATTCTTGCCCAAGGTGCGCGCTTCCTGGTGCCGCCGGCGTAATCTGCGGGAGCTGCCTCAGCCGCCCCCCGCACTTCGACGCAACGCTTGCATTGTGGCGCTACGAATTTCCGTGCGACAGGCTCGTGCAGGCGCTCAAGTATCGCGCACGGCTCTCGCTCGCGGGATTCTTCGCCCGCAGCCTCGCCTCTCGACCGCTGCCGGAGGTCGATCTGATCGTGCCGATGCCGCTGCACCGCAGGCGCCTCGCCGAGCGTGGATTCAATCAGGCTCTCGAGATCGCCCGCGGTCTCGCGCGGCACCTAGGCAGACCGATCGAGCCGCGCAGCGTGCTGCGCGTGAAGGACACGCTGCCGCAGACGGAACTTCCTTACGAAGAGCGCACGAAGAACGTGCGCGGGGCGTTCCTGTGCAAACTCGATCTCTCGAGAGCGAGCGTCGCCGTGTTGGACGATGTCATGACGACCGGCGCGACCTTGAACGAGCTCGCACGCGCGCTCAAGCGCGCAGGCGCGACGAGAGTCGAGAACTTCGTGATTGCGCGTACTGTCCCTCGCTGATCCAATAGTCGCAGGGGCACGGGGGTCGGCTTGATGAGTCAGAAGCTTGGGCGTAACCTGCCCGGACCAGACCCCGCTTCCGAGGCTTCATGACTGTCAGTGGAACCCCCCGAAGTCAAGGAACAAGGATTTCACGCTGGGGCGTAGCTGCTTTGCCGTTGAGCGTATTCACTGGTGTCGTACTTGGTGCAGGTATCGGTGCAGCGATGGCAAACATTGGCATTGGCATTGCTATTGGAGCAGGCTTTGGTGTTGGCGTCGGGGTTGCCGTGACGGTTGCGGTTTTTGTGTTTCGCTCTTCCGACCCGCCGGGTTCCCAGCGATGAGCCTTGTGAGGGGCTCGACCGGATGTTCGCCTAATAACTAGTCCGATTAAATTGATAGCTGACAGCGCGTTCGAGAGCGGACGCGTGGCGAACGACGCGCCGCTAAACGGCACTTTAGCGGCTTAGCCTTCCTCCTTTGGGTCACGAGCGAGCAGCTGCTGGACCGCGTCGCGGGGCGAAGTGCCGCGAAAGAGAACCGCGCAGACCGCCCGGGTGATCGGCATGTCGACGCCCTTCTCCGCCGCGAGCGCCTCGATCGCCTGGGCGGAATACACGCCTTCCGCAACGTGGCCGATTTGCTTCAGAGCGGCGACCAGCGGATCGCCGCGGGCGAGGAGCAAGCCGACGCGCCGATTGCGCGACAATTCCCCCGTGCAAGTGAGGATGAGATCCCCGGCTCCGGCGAGTCCCATGAACGTCTCCGACCGACCACCCAGGGCCGCGCCGAGGCGAGCGAGCTCGGCCAGGCCGCGCGTGATCAAGGCTGCGCGCGCGTTCAGGCCCAGCCCCAGACCGTCGCTGATCCCGGCGGCGATCGCCATGACGTTCTTGACGGCTCCGCCGATCTCCACGCCGGCGACATCGGTGCTGAAATAGACTCGCAGCGCAGGCTGATGCAGCTCGCGCGCCACGCGCTTTGCGAAGTCCGCGTCGCGGGCGGCGAACGTGAGCGCCGTGGGAAGGCCGCGAGCCACCTCGAGCGCAAAGCTCGGCCCTGACAAAGCCCCGCTGGGCGCCCCCTTCCCGAGGATCTCCGCGACCACTTGATGAGGCAGCTTTCCGCTCGCCTGCTCGAACCCCTTGCAGGCCCAGACGACGGGACCGTCAAACTTCGAAGCGCGCACGCGCTCCAGGACCTCGCGCAGCGCCGAAGTCGGAGTCGCGATGAGGACTGCGTCGCTACTGGCCAGCGCCGGCTCGACCTCCTCGGCGACAGTCACCGTGTCGGGAATGACGGCTTCCGGCAGATAACGCGCGTTTCGCCGCTCCGACCTGATCGCGGAGGCCAGCGCCTTGTCGCGCGTCCACAGCGTGACGCCGTGCCGTCCGGCGAACGCGACGGCCAACGCGCTGCCCCAGGCCCCCGCGCCGAGAATGGCGATCTTCAGAGACCCCAGACCTGACTGATCTTGAGGTAGCCGATCTGGCCGCCTGCGTGGCGCACCTTGACCCAGGCGCCGGTCTGGGGCTCGGCAAGGTCCAGCGCGACACCCTGTTGCGCCTGGAATACCAGAGCGGCCTGGTCGTTCGGTGCCTGCCTGACGTCCGCGAAGGGCGCGCTGACCACCACCGTACGCTTGTCGGAGAGCGCTTTCTTCTCCACCCAGGTGAGGTCCCCGGATTGATCGCGCACCTTCACCCACGCGTCGATGTTGATGACGACCTCGACCGGGTAGTAGCGGCTGGCGACGAACAGCTTCTTCGCGCGAACGGAGGGCGCGTCGTACATCGGCGTGCCGCTTTCGGCGATCGAGCGGAACTCCCCTGCCGCCGCCGTCGAAGCGAACGCGAGCAGAGCCAGGCCCGACAGGCCGCGCATCAGTGGGCCACCTCGATTCGCGGCTCGTCCGGTTTTGTGGCGGCGGCGACGCGCTGCTGATAGATGCTCTCGAAATTGACCGGAGCCAGAAGCACCGGGGGAAACCCGGCGCGGGTGATCAGGTCCGAGACGGTTTCGCGCGCGTAGGGGAACAGCACGTTCGGGCAGACGATCCCGAGCAGCGGAGGCAGGTCTGGCTCGGCGACATTGCGGATCTGGAACACCCCCGCCTGCGAAGCTTCCACCAGAAACAGGACCTTCTCGCCGGACTTCGCGGTCACGGTCACGACCAGCGTCACCTCGATCAGGACCTCGCTGACGCGCTCCGACTGCTGGGTGATCTGTACCTCCAGTTGGGGTTGCTCCTGCCGCATGAATGCCTGCGGGCCGCCCGGGACCTCGAGTGACAGGTCTTTCACGTAGATCTTCTCGATGCTGAACGTCGGCTGCGATGAGTCGTTCATCGGCGATCCTTCGAGGTTCGTTCCCGCCATCACTTCTCCAAAGGCAGCCCCGCCTGCTGCCAGGCCCCGATCCCCCCGCTCAGCGAGAAAACCTGGGCGAACCCCTGCTTGCGCAGGGCCGCAGCAGCCTTGTCCGAGCGATTGCCGCCCTCGCACACGACGATCACCGGCTTTGCCTTGTATTTCTCTATCTCTGCGGAGCGCCCGGCGAGCTCGCCCGTCGGCAGGTGGCGCGAATTCAGGACGTGACCCTTTGCGTATTCGGCCGCGTCGCGCACGTCCAGCACTAGGGCGTTCTGCTGGTTGATCAGCAGCGTCGCCTGAAGGGTCGAGATCGAGGGTCCGCCCGTGCTGCGGCGCAGGGCAGGCCATATCAGCATCCCGCCACTCACCGCCGCAAGCGCCACGAGAAATATGTGCTCGGTGATGAACTTCACCAGGTTGACTTCCGCCACGTCAGGACCTGGGGGGAGGCCCGCACAGCACTTCGCGCATCGTGGCGATGAGCTGAAGCGTCCGCTGGTCCCTTACGGCGTAGTAGACGTGGTTGGCGCTTCGTCGCGTGCCGAGGATGCCCTTCTCGCGGAGGATCGCCAGGTGCTGCGAGACGTTGCTCTGCGATGTCCCGACCGCGTCGACGATGTCCTGCACGCTCGACTCCTGCTCCCCGAGGACGCACAGAATCTTCAGCCGCAAGGGATGCGCGATGGCCCGCATGGCGTGCGCCATGCGCTCGATCTGCTCCCGGCGGCCGATCAGCTCGAAGATGTCCCGCGGCTCACGCGGTGTACGCTGCTCTCGAATTTCCATGGTTGGTCATTATAAAATGCTTTTCCACGACGCGATTGTGACAATAGCGCCCACCGAGAGAACCCATGCACAAGATCGTCCTACTGCGCCACGGCGAATCAGTGTGGAACATGGAGAACCGGTTCACCGGCTGGACCGATGTCGACCTCACTCCCAAGGGGGCGAGCGAGGCAAGGACCGCGGGCGAGACCCTGAAGCAGGCCGGTTTCGCCTTCGATTGCGCCTACACCTCGGTGCTCAGGCGCGCCATCAAGACGCTGTGGCTCGCCCTCGAGGCGATGGATCGGATGTGGATACCGGTGCACCACTCCTGGCGCCTGAACGAGCGCCACTACGGCGTGCTGCAGGGGCTGAACAAGGCCGAAACGGCGGCAAAATTCGGCGAGAAGCAGGTGCTCGTCTGGAGGCGCAGCTACGATATTCCGCCCCCGGCGCTCGAGCGCGGCGACCCGCGCGACTCCCTGGGCGATCCCCGCTACGCGAGCATCCCCCGATCCGAGGTTCCGCTCACCGAGTGTCTCAAGGACACCGTGGGGCGGTTCCTTCCCTACTGGAACGACACCATCGCGCCGGCCGTGCGCGCGGGTCGCCAGGTTCTCATCGTCGCCCACGGCAACAGCCTTCGCGCGCTCGTGAAGTATCTCGACGCCGTGAGCGACAGCGCCATCGTCGACCTGAACATTCCGACCGGGCTCCCCCTGGTCTACGAGCTGGACTCCGGGCTGCGGCCGGTTCATCACTACTATCTGGGAGACGCGGCCGAGGCCGAAGCGCGGGCCCGCGCGGTAGCCGACCAGGGCAAGGCCGGAAGGTGACGCTCGCGCGCCGGTTCGGACTGCTCCTCGTCCTCGTTCCGGTGCTGGCCCTCGCGCAGGGCGAGGCGGAGAAGCTCGACGCCCTCAGATCCAAGCTGGAGGGGCTGCGCGCCAAGATCGCCGAGTCCGAGGAGAGCCGCACGGAGGTGCGCGACCAGTTGCGCGATTCGGAGCGGGCCATTTCCGAGGCCAACCGGTCGCTGCGCGTACTCGCTGCCCGACGCGCGACGGCAGAGGAGGAGCTGAGGACGCTCGCGAAGCGCAGCCAGGCGCTGGAGGCGGAGATCGGCTCGCGCAGGGAAGCGCTCGGAAGGCTGCTCGCGCTGCGCTACATCAACGGCGAGCAAAGCGCAGCCAAGCTCCTGTTTTCAGGCGACGAGCCGGGCCGCATCGCCCGCGAGCTGCACTATTACAGCTACGTGTCCCGGGCCCAGGCGGACATGATCGCGGAACTGCGCGCAAATCTCGCTCGGCTGAAGGAGCTCGAGCAGGGGACGCGGGGGCGAAACGCCGAGATCGCCGCGATCGAATCGGCGCGCCGCTCCGAGCGCGCGTCGCTGATCCGGGAGCAGGCCGAGCACCGCAAGGTCCTTGCCAAGGTATCCAGCCAGCTCCGCGAGCAGCGTCGGCAGGTGAAGCACCTCGAGCGCGACGAGTCGCGCCTGTCGCGGCTAATCGAGGAGCTGCGCAAGCTGCTCGCGTCCGCGCCGGCGCGCTTGCGGAACGACAAGATTCCAGAGCCGGGTGGCGACAATTCCCTCTCGGGCCTCAAGAAAGGCCTGCGCCTGCCGATCAAGGGTGAACTCGCGAACCGCTTCGGTGCCCAACGCTCGGATGGCGGCCCGTCCTGGAAGGGCGTGTTCATACGCTCGCCGGCCGGACAGGACGTGCGGGCAGTCGCGCCGGGACGCGTGGTGTTCGCCGACTGGCTTCGCGGGTTCGGAAACCTGCTTATCATCGACCACGGCAAGAGCTACCTGACGATCTACGGCAACAATGAATCGGTGCTCAAGCGGGTGGGCGACACGGTCACCACCGGGGACACGGTTGCGACCGTTGGGGCGAGCGGCGGCAACATGGAATCGGGTTTATACTTTGAGATTCGGCACGAAGGAAAGGCGTTCGATCCGATGCGCTGGGTGTCCCTGAAATAAGACCCTGGGGACCGCGCATAGCTTGGGGCCAAAATCATGACGACGAAATTCAAGCAAGCCAGCCTGGTGCTGGTCGGTGTGCTGGCTGGAATCCTGATCAGCCTCAACTTCTCCGCGGTGGCGCAGCGCGAATCCGCGCGCTTCCCGCTTCCGGTCGACGAGCTGCGCGCTTTCGCCGAGGTGTTCGGCGCGATCAAGTCGAACTACGTCGAGCCCGTGGAAGACAAGAAGCTGATCACCGAGGCTATCAGCGGAATGCTCACCGGCCTGGATCCGCATTCGGCATATCTGGACCAGGACGCCTTCAAGGAGCTCCAGGTCGGCACCCAGGGCGAGTTCGGCGGTCTGGGCATCGAGGTCGGCATGGAAGAGGGCTTCGTCAAGGTGGTCTCGCCCATCGAGGACACGCCGGCGTTCCGCGCAGGCCTGAAGCCCGGAGACTTCATTATCAAGATCGACGACGCGTCCGTGAAGGGCATGACGCTGAACGACGCGGTCAAGCGCATGCGCGGCAAGCCGAGGACGACTATCCGCCTGACGATCATGCGCAAGGGCGAAGCGAAGCCCTTCGAGGTTACCCTGACGCGCGACGTGATCCGCGTGCAGAGCGTGAAATCCAAGATGATCGAGCCGGGATACGGCTGGATCCGGGTGTCGCAGTTCCAAGAGCACACCGGTGAAAATCTAGTCAAGCATCTCGAAGGACTGTTCAAGAGCGGTCCGCTCAAGGGCTTGATCCTGGACCTTCGTAACGACCCGGGCGGTCTGCTCAACGGCGCGGTGGGCATCTCCTCCGCGTTTCTGCCCGCGCGCGCGGCGGTGGTCTCGACCGACGGCCGGACCGAGGACGCCAAGCGCAAGTTCATCGCCGCCCCCGAGGACTACCTGCGCGGCAACCGTGACGATTATCTGAAGAATCTGCCGGCAGCGGTGAAGACCGTGCCCATGGTCGTGCTGGTCAACGGCGGCTCGGCGTCGGCATCCGAGATCGTGGCCGGGGCCTTGCAAGATCACAAGCGCGCGACGCTGATCGGAACGCCCACTTTCGGCAAGGGCTCGGTGCAGACCATATTGCCCCTGGGAAACAACACGGCGATCAAGCTCACCACTGCGCGCTACTACACGCCCAGCGGGCGCTCGATCCAGGCGAAGGGAATCACGCCGGACATCGTCGTGGAGGATCCCACCACGCCGACTGTGGGCCGGCTGCGCGAGGCCGATCTGGAGAAGCACCTGCAAAACGAGCAGGAACAGGACGCCCAGTCGGACAAGGCGCAGAAGACCAGCACCAAGCCGTCGCCCGACGCCGAGGAGAAACCGCCGACGCCCCTCGAGTTCGCCTCGGACAAGGACTTTCAGTTCCAGCAGGCGCTGAAGTTCCTGAAGGGCGTGCCGCTCGCCACCGCGCAAAGCGCCCCGCCTGCGCCCGCGCCCGCGAAGAACTGATCGGACCGCGCGCCTGCGGTCTTCCGCAGAGCCGATGACCGACGAGCAGCTGCTTCGGTACTCGCGGCACATCCTGCTGCCCGAGTTGGGAGTCGAGGGGCAACAGAGAATTCTTTTGGCTTCGGCGCTGGTGATCGGCGCCGGGGGCTTGGGGTCACCCGCGGCGCTCTATCTCGCGGCGGCAGGCGTCGGGACCATCGTGCTCGCAGATGGCGACGATGTCGACCTGACCAACCTGCAGCGCCAGATTCTCCATGCGACCGCATCGGTGGGAAAAACCAAGGTCGAGTCGGGGCGCGAGGGGATCGCGCGAATCAACCCCGAGGTGAAAGTCGTGCCGGTCCGGCAGCGCCTGAAGGACGAGGAGCTCGATCGTCTGGTCGCTTCGAGCAGCGTGGTCCTGGACTGCTCCGACAATTTCGCCACCCGCCACGCGGTGAATCGCGCCTGCGTGCGCCACCGCAAGCCTCTCGTCTCGGGTGCGGCGGTGCGCTTCGACGGCCAAGTGAGCGTGTTCGACCTACGGGACGAGCACGGCCCCTGCTACCACTGCCTGTTTCCGGAGAACGCCGAGCTGGAGGAAATGCGCTGCGCGGTGATGGGGGTGTTCGCACCTCTCACAGGAATCATCGGTACCGTCCAGGCCGCCGAGTCGCTGAAGCTGCTCGCCGGCATCGGCGAGACGCTGAACGGGCGCCTCATGATTCTGGACGCCCTCGCCATGCAATGGCGGACGATCAAACTCGCCAAGGACCCGGCCTGCCCGGTCTGCACGCGCGTGACGGCCTAGCCGCGCTCCAGCAGCGGCCACTGTTTCTCCCACAGCTCCGAGGGCAGGCGCTTGAAGCCACTCTTGGCGTATTGCTGCCAGCGGCCGATGATGTAGCAAAGCAGCAAATTCGCCCGCGGCCCGGGATCCGTCGCAGGGTCGGGCGCGGTCGCGCTTCCCTTGCCTTGCGTCGCCGCAACGCGCAGGCACTGCTTGAGCGTCGCCTCGAGCCTATCGTGCAGCTGATTGATGCGGACCTGCAGCCGCTCGTCCTCGTTGACCAGGGCGTCGCCGACCAGCACGCGCGTCATGCCCGGATTCTTCTCCGCGAAGCCCAGCAGTGATGAGAGGATCGTCTGAACCTGCTTCATTCCGTCGTCCTCGTCCGTAGTGATCTTGTTGACGAGACTGAACACCGTCTCCTCGATAAACTCGATCAGACCCTCGAACATCTGGGCCTTGCTCGCGAAATGCCGGTACAAGGCCGCCTCGGAAACATCCAGTTCCTTGGCGAGCGCCGCCGTGGTGACCCTCTCTCCCTTGGGATTTTCGAGCATCCGCGCAAGCACCTGCAGGATCTGCAGGCGACGGGCACCGGGTTTGGCGGCGGGCATGGGTGCGTCTCCCCAACGTGGAAGGGCTTATTGTATGACTCCGGGTGAGCACTTGCTGCCGCCTTTTCGGCCTAGCCGCTGCGACCCACCCGGCTACAATCCGCACTGTGCAGCTCTCCCCTAGTTTCTCTCTCAGCGAGCTCGTCTACTCGGAAACCGCTGAGCAGAAAGGCATCGACAACACGCCGCCGCCCGAGGTGGTCGAGAACCTGAAGCGCCTCGCCGCCGGGCTCGAGGCCGTGCGCGTGCTCCTGGGCGCACCGCTGGAGATCTCGAGCGGCTACCGCTGCCCCGCGCTCAACGAGGCGGTGGGGGGATCGAGCACTTCGCAGCACATGCAGGGACTGGCGGTCGATTTCGAATGCCCCGCGTTCGGGTCGCCGCTCGAGGTTGCGCGCGCGATCCAGCGATCGGACCTGGAATTCGACCAGTGCATCCTGGAATACGGCCGCTGGGTGCACTTGTCTTTCGGCGACGCGCCGCGGCGTCGCCTGCTGACCATCTACGACGACGACAAGGGATACGTCGCGGGCCTCTGGGACGAAGAGGGCAAGCCGATCGCCTGAGCGATCACTTCGACCGGATCAGCGTTCCTACGCCCTCGTCGGTGAGAATTTCGAGCAGCACCGCGTGCTCCACGCGGCCGTCGATCACGTGTACGCTCTTCACGCCCGCCTTGGCCGCATCGAGCGCGGAGCTGATTTTCGGCAGCATGCCTCCCGAGAGCGTCCCGTCGGCCACGAGCGCGTCGATCTTCTTCGGTGTGAGGCCAGTGAGGAGCTTCCCGTTCTTATCGAGCACGCCGGGTGTGTTTGTCAGCACCACGAGCTTCTCCGCCCGGAGCACCTCGGCAAGCTTGCCCGCGACCAGATCGGCGTTGATGTTGTAGGACTGGCCGTCCTCGCCTACGCCGATGGGCGCGACCACAGGAATGAAGCCGCCTTCCTGGAGCGCCCAGATGACCTTGGGGTCGATCGAGGCGATCTCGCCGACCTGCCCGAGGTCGATCTTCTCGCCGCCGTTGCCCTTGTCGGACAGGAGCAACTTTCTCGCGCGCACGAACGCTCCGTCCTGCCCGGTGAGACCGACCGCCTTGCCGCCGGCCTGATTGATGAGCGTGACGACTTCCTTGTTGACCTGACCGCCCAGCACCATCTCGACCACGTCCATGGTTTCGGCGTCGGTGACGCGCATGCCCTGGATGAACCGGCCCTTCTTGCCCAGCCGCGCCAGCTGCTCGTCGATCTGCGGGCCGCCGCCGTGCACGATCACCGGGTTCATCCCGACCAGCTTGAGCAGCACGACGTCGTGCGCGAAGCTGTGCTTGAGCGCATCGTCGGTCATCGCGTTGCCGCCATACTTCACCACAATGGTCTTGCCGTGAAAGCGCCGGATGTAGGGAAGCGCTTCGGAGAGGACCTTGGCTTTGTACTCAGGCGTCAGGGTGGGGTCGCTCATTGGTGCGCGCATCTTGAGCGCCGATTGTACCTTCGGGCGCAAAAAAAGGGCGGCCGAAAAGCGCCGCCCTTTCGCCTAGCTCGGCGGCTGGGGGCCGCCGTACCGCGTGCTATTGAATCGCAAGCTGCTTCGCAGCCGTTGCCGCCTTCTTGGGCAGCGTCAGCTCGAGCACTCCGTCGGAGTACTTGGCGCTCGCGCGCGATTCGTCGATTTCGTCGGCGAGCCGGAAGGCCCGTGCCACCCTGCCGACGTAGCGCTCGCTATGGAGCACGCGCTCGCCGTTTTTCGCTTCCTTCGTGACCTTCGTCTCGGCGGTGATCGAGACCTGGTCGCCGTCGATGTTCACCTTGATGTCTTCCTTCTTGACTCCGGGAAGCTCGGCTACGACTTTGTAGTCACCGTTCTGCTCGGCGACGTCCACTTTCATGCGCCGTACCGGGACTTCGGCTTCGAAACCGACCGGACGTACCAGAAAGCCGCGGAAAAGATCGTCCACCAAATCCCCGAAGGGATCGTATCGCGTGATATTTGCCATGGTTCTTCCTTCCGAAATGTTTTCGGGCGTATCGCCCGCGCGTTCCCTATCTGTGGATGGCGCGATACGATTTCAAGGGCGCTTGCGATCGCGATCGGAAAAAGTTAGATTGAGCGCTGCCTTGCCGAGGCGCATCCATGCTCGACGCCGCGACTCCTCTTGAATTGGAACGGCATCGCCCATATCTCCTGCGTTTCGCGCTCCTGCAGTTGCGCGACAAGAGCGCAGCGGAGGATGCAGTCCAGGAAACGCTGCTCGCTGCGCTGCAGGGGGCAGCGCGATTCGCCGGGCAGTCGTCCGTGCGCACCTGGCTCGTCGGCATCCTCAAGCACAAGATCATAGACAGCATCCGCAAAACTGCGCGCGCGGTGCCGGTCGAATCGCGCGTCGCGGAGGACCGCGCCGAGGATGCGGAGGCATTCTTCGCGGACGACGGGCATTTCGCCGAAGCACCCGGGGAATGGGCGAGCCCGGATCGGTCGCTCGAGGAGCGCCGCTTTTTCGAGGCGCTCGAGCGGTGCCTGCAGGCTCTGCCCAAGAGCACCGCGACCGCATTCACCATGCGCGAGCTCCTCGGGCTGGAAACCGAGGAAATCTGTAAGGAATTGGGGATTTCCCCGTCCAACTGCTGGGTGATGCTCCACCGCGCCCGGCTGAGCCTGCGTGCCTGCCTGGAGCGAACCTGGTTCCTGGCGGGCGCGCCCAAAGCCGGGTAAGGAGACCTGCGCAAGTGATCTTCAGGCTATCGTGCAAGGAGGCGACCCGGCTGATTTCCGAAGGGCTGGACAGGCGACTGCCGGTGCCCGAGCGGATCAAGCTGCGTTTGCACGTGGGCATCTGCGATGCCTGCACGCGCTTCACTTCGCAGGTAGCGTTCCTGCGCCGCGCCATGGAGGCTTTTCCGGGGCCCGATGCTCCAGAAAGACGCTGAGCCGAGCCACTGTGCGGGCTGCGGCGCCGAGTTCGAATGCGGCATGCGGGCCGGCCGCGAGCGCTGCTGGTGCGAGGAATTTCCCCGGCTCGCCGAGCCGGTCGCCGGCTCGGCTTGCTACTGCCCGCGCTGTCTCGAGGTCAAAGTACGTAGCGCGCCAGGTCCTCACTCTGCGCGAGCTCCTTGAGCTTCGCATCGACGAAAGCAGCGTCGATCCTAACGCTCTCCTTGCCGCGCCTGCCGGCGTCGAAGGATATCTCCTCGAGCAGCCGCTCCATCACCGTGTGCAGACGCCGAGCCCCGATGTTCTCGGTCTTCTCGTTCACCGACCAGGCGATCTCCGCAAGACGCCTGATTCCGTCCGGCTGGAAGCTGACGTCGACGTCCTCCGTCGCCAGCAAGGCCTGATACTGCCGAGTGAGGCAGGCGTCGGTGGCCGTGAGAATTCTCTCGAAGTCCTCGACCGAAAGCGGATCGAGCTCGACGCGGATCGGGAGGCGTCCCTGCAGCTCCGGTATGAGATCCGAGGGCTTGGACAGATGGAACGCCCCGCTTGCGATAAACAGAATGTGGTCGGTCTTCACCATCCCGTACTTGGTCGAAATGGTCGTGCCCTCGACGAGCGGCAGCAGGTCCCGCTGAACGCCCTGGCGTGAGACGTCGGCGCCAGCGAACTCCCCGCGGCTTGCGATCTTGTCGATCTCGTCCAGGAACACGATGCCGTTCTGCTCCACGTTGGCCAGCGCCTTGGCGCGCAGGTCTTCCTCGTTGACCAGGCGCGCCGCCTCCTCGTCCGTGAGCATTTTCATCGCCTCTCGAATCTTCATGCGGCGCAGCTTCCTCCTCCCGCCCCCGAGGTTCTGAAACATGCCCTGAATCTGCTGAGTGAGCTCTTCCATTCCCGGCGGAGCGAATATCTCCATGTGCGCCTGCGGCGCGGCCACCTCGATATCGATGTCCCTGTCGTCCAGCTCGCCTTCGCGCAGCTTCTTGCGGAATTTCTGCCGAGTCAACGAATCCTCGTCGGCGAGCGCCTTCCCCGGAGCCTGAGGCTCGTCCACCCCGAACTGGGAACCAGTCCTCGCCGCGGGCAGAAGCACATCGAGCACGCGCTCCTCCGCCGAATCCTCGGCGCGACGGCGGACCTTCTTCATCGCTGACTCGCGCGTGTCCTTGATTGCGGTCTCGACCAGGTCGCGAACGATCGTGTCGACGTCGCGACCCACGTAGCCGACTTCCGTGAACTTCGTTGCCTCGACTTTGATGAACGGCGCGTCGGCGAGCCGCGCGAGGCGCCGCGCGATCTCGGTCTTGCCCACCCCGGTGGGGCCGATCATGAGGATGTTCTTGGGCGTGATTTCCTGGCGCAGCGGCTCCGCAACCTGCTGCCTGCGCCAGCGATTCCTGAGAGCGATCGCAACGGCGCGCTTCGCCCGGGACTGGCCGACGATGTGCTTGTCGAGCTCGTGAACGATTTCCTGAGGAGTCATCGAGGACATGGAAGCCCGGTCGCGCTAGTCCAGCGTTTCGACGACGACTTGGTGGTTGGTGTAGATGCAGAGGTCCGCGGCGATGGAAAGCGACTTGCGGACGATGCTCTCGGCGTCGAGTTGCGAGTTTTCCAGCAGCGCGCGCGCCGCAGCCTGGGCGTAGGGGCCGCCCGAGCCGATCGCAACAAGCCCGTGCTCGGGCTCGATCACGTCGCCCATGCCCGTGATGACCAGCGACGACTCCTTGTCGGCTACCGCGAGCATCGCTTCGAGACGCCGCAGCACCCGATCGGTGCGCCAGTCCTTGGCGAGTTCGACGGCCGAGCGGAGCAGATTGCCCTGGTGCTTGTCGAGCTTGGACTCGAAGCGCTCGAACAGCGTGAACGCGTCGGCGGTCCCCCCGGCGAATCCTGCGAGGATGCGGTCGTGGTAGAGGCGCCGCACCTTGCGCGCGCTCGCCTTCACGACGATGTTGCCCAGCGTGACCTGGCCGTCGCCTCCGAGCGCGACTTTTCCGTCGCGGCGCGCCGAAACGATGGTCGTTCCGTGGAATTGTTCCATGCGTCAGCGCAAGATGGGGTCGGAGTTCCCCCGATCAAGCCCTCATCGGACGGGCATTTAGCTTATCACCAGCCCTACCCCGCGCGGGCCCATCGACCCAGCAGCGCAACCAGGATGCCGGAAGCGACGATGGTGCACACGATCATCGAACCCGAGGGAAGGTCGCTCCAAAGCGAGGCGAGCAGCCCGACCGCATACCCCACCACGCCTATGGAATAGGCCTTCGCATGCCGCCCGCCTTTCGTGTAGTAGGTGGAAAGCGCGGGCACGACTAGCGTGGCGAACACGAGGTACAAGCCCACCAGCTGGACCGAGACGGTCACCGCGCATGCGAAAACAACGTAGAAGCCGATCCTCCCCAGCCGCTCGCGCAGGCCGAACCAGAGCGTGAGCAGGACGGCGTAGATGGCCGCGACGATCAGGAGCTGCTTCGGGGTAACCCACAAGATCTGGCCGACGAGGAGCTCCTTCAGGTTCTCCCCGCCGTGAGGATCGCGCGCAAGAAGGAGTATGGCCGCGCTCGACCCGAGCACGAACACCACTCCGATGATCGCTTCCTGGACCTCGGGCCAGCGCCGCTCCGTCCACGTGAGAAACATGGCGCACGCGAGCGCGGCGGCGACGGCGGCGACCTGCACGCCGGCCCCCGTCGGCTCCCAGCCGAGGTAGTGGGCGAGGATCACTCCCAGGCCGGCGACCTGCGCGACCGCGAGATCGATGAACACGATCCCTCGCGCCAGCACCTGCATGCCGAGCGGCACGTGAGTGGCCGTGACCAGCAGGCCGGCGATGAACGCCGGCCAGAGTATGCCGATGGTCGCCGCGTCGAAGATCATTTCACCGCTCCCAGGAGACGCTCGATCATGTCGTCGAAGAATCCGAAGAGATCCTTGGCTTTTTCCGTCCCGCCGACCGTGAAGGGCAGCATCACCATCGGTATCTTGGACCGCTCGGAAAGGAACTGCGCGCCCTGGGGGCTGTTGTACGACGAATAGATGATCACCTTCGCGGGCTGGCTCTTCATCTGATCGATCAATTCCGCAAGATGCGAGGGTGTCGGCGGAATTCCGGGCTTGGGCTCGAGGCTCGCGACCTCGCGCATCCCCGTCCAGTTGATGAAGTAGGTAAAAGCCTTGTGGTGCACCACGATCGGCACGCCCCTGAGCGGCGCCGCCTCCTTTTCCCAGCGCGCGATTGCCGCATGCCAGCGATCTAGGAACGCTTTGGCCCGCGAATGATACGTCCCCGCGTTCGCCGGATCCACCTGAGCCAGGCGCTCCTCGATCACCGCTGCGACTTTCGAGATGTTGCGCGGGTCCGTGTGGATATGCGGATTGCCTCCCGGATGAATGTCGCCGAGGGCCCGGTCGAGAACCTTCGGGATCTCGAGTTTGGCGACGTACTGCGAGGCCTCCAGATATCCGGGAGTCCCGAGCTGGATCTTGCTGTTTCCGCTCTGGGTGAGCAACAGGGGAAGCCAGCCGATTTCCAGCTCCGCACCCGAGCAGATGAGTAGGTCCGCCGAACGGATGCGCGCGATCAGGCTGGGGCGCGCTTCGATCCGGTGCGGATCCTGGAGCGCCGTCGTAGCAGAATACACCGACACCTTGTCCCCGCCCAGTTCCTGCGCCAGCGCGCCCCATTCGGGCTCGCAGGCGAATACATTGAGCGCCGCCGCTGCCGGCAACGCGGCGATTGCCAAACCGGAAGCGCAGAGAAATTTCAGAATCGATCTCATGATTTCACCTCAGAACTTGTGGGCGCCGTGCGCGCCCAGACTCAGGATGTACTGGAGGAATATCTGGTTGTCGGTCGCATCCGAGCGCGCCTTGTCCTGCGCGTACTGGAGGCGGACGCGGCTGAACTCGCTCGGGCTCCAGTCGACCATCACGGTCTGACGCGTCGGGTTGTATTTTGCGAGGATCGGGAAGTCCGCCGCAGCCAGCGCACCCGAGTCGACCAGGCCGATGCTCGCCGTTCCCGCGTCCAGCCGGTCGTAGCGGTAGCCGACGCGCCACATCGGGACGAATTGGTAGACGCCCTGCAGGTACCAGCCCGACTGCGTCGAGCCATATCCACCGGTCTGCGTCCCAACCACACCCGCCGTGTCGAACGTCAGATCGCCGCTCTCCTTGCGCCGGTAGTATTCGCCCTGCAGCTTGAAGTACGTCTCGGTCGGGTTGAAGTTCGGCGCCCATTTCAAGATTCCGTCGAGCACCCACAACCTGGTCTTGCCGGTGAAGCTGTTGGTGACCGCCGTGCCCGTCGAATCGACGTCGTCGTAGACGCGATCCTGCGGCGAAGTCGTGAGATACGAGGCGCCAAGCTGCCACGCTGTGCCGGTTCCGAAATCGCCGCCGACGTGGGTGAAGAAGTTGCTCGAGCTGAAGCCGTTCTTGTTGCGCCCGCCGTCGGGCCCGGCCGGGAAACTCTTGCCGCGCCCCGCTTCAGCGCCGAGGTCGAAATAGAACGGCGCAGGCGCCACCCATTTCAGCTGGATGCCGTCGTCGCTCAGCTGGTTGGCCAGGAAGGCCTTCATCGCGAGCGGTGCGTCGGTGAAGTCCCAGGCGTGCGCGTGAATCTCGTTCTGGTATCCCACGGCGGAGAAGAATCGTCCTGCCTTGATCGTGAAGCCGTAAGACAGCGCGAGAGTCTGCATGTACGCTTCCTCGACCTCTATTTCGTTCTCGGGCGAAACCGAGAATATCGCCGTTCCCCGGAAGTAGTGGTCGGCATTGGCGGCGATCGCGAGCTCCGACTCGCCCAGACTCAAGCCACGAGGGGGCGGCGCGACGTCGCCGTTCGATGGAACGAATCCGTTGAGCTTGTATTTGGCGGGGTCCTGGGAAAGATTCGAATAGATTCCGTTCAGGATCAGCGAAACCGCCGGGTTGAAGGCGTTTTCCCCGGCCGGGCGGTTGGACGCCTGCGCCGCCGCCTGCTCGGCGTCCGTGACGCGCTTTTCCAGCTGCTTCACCTGCTCGCGCAGGTCGCGCAGCTCGTCCTGCGTCTGCGCCCACGCCTCATGGGGAAGCGCGAGCGCCACCGCCGCGGCGAGCGCCAATGCATTTTTCTTGAACATGTTCCTCTCCAGTTGACACCAGACACATCCGCCCGCACGCGCGGGACGGAGCCAAGCAGTCGAGCTAGGAGAGGACGGGCGGGGCCCGCGAATCGAACTCGATTCGCGGGGGGAAGGACAACGGCAGAACGACAGCCGCAACAACCGGCGGCGCAACGCACGCAGCATCGACCGCCGGTGCGAGGCTCGGGAGCGTGGCGTCGACCGCGTGATACGCGATGCATTTCTCGGCGGGGTGGCCGACCGGCGGGACACCCTTGCCGCCGAGCTGGGCCTTCACCAGGTCGTGCTTGAGGTGCGACAGCGCGTGCAACTGCGCCGCCTGCTGGGCGAACACCAGCGCGGCTGCGACGAACAGGTGGCGGAGAGTACGCTTCATGGGTCCCGGACCGGACCTAGTGTACTCCTTGGGGCTGACGGGACTCTTACTCCCCGTAGAGGCGCTGTTTCTGCTCGCGCCGCGTCTGCGCTTCCACCGACAGGGTCGCCGTCGGCCGCGCGATCAGCCGCGCGATGCCGATGGGCTCGCCGGTCTCCTCGCAATACCCGTAGCTGCCCTCGTCGATGCGGCGCAGGGCTTCGTCGATCTTCTTGAGGAGCTTCCGCTCGCGATCCCGGGCGCGGAGCTCGAGCGCGTATTCTTCCTCGATCGTCGCCTGGTCGGTAGGGTCCGCCTCCAGCTCGTGCTCGCGCAGGTGCTCGGAGGTGAGGTTCGCCTTCTCCAGCAGCTCCCTCTGCGTGGCCAGAAGGCGATCGCGGAAGAACGCAAGCTGCTCGGCGCTCATATACTGCGCGGCGGGTGCGCGCAGCAGCTCCGCCTCGGTGAGACCGCCGTTCTTCCTAACGGGTTTCTCTTCAGCCTGCGGCGCCCCGACCGCCTTGACCTCCGTCGGCTTGGCGGCAGCCTTGGGCGCCGGTTTCTTTACTGCTTTTCTACCAAACATTGTTCAAGCCCCTTGATGAATAGGTCCTGCGGGAGATTCTTGCCGATGAATACCATCGTGCTCGAGCGTTTCTCCCCCTTGCCCCACGGGCGACCCACATCCCCGCCCATGAGCATGTGCACGCCCTGGAACACCACGCGCTGGGTGTTGCCCTTCATATACAGCACGCCCTTGTAGCGCAGCAGGTCCGGACCGTAGATCTGGACGACCCCCGAGAGAAACTCCTCGAGCTTTGCGCTATCGAACGGCTTGTCCGAGCGGAACACGAACGAGCTTACGTGCTCGTCGTGCTCGTGTTCGGCGTCCTCCAGGAAATCCGGGTCCAGCTCGAGAACGGCGTTGAGGTTGAACCCTCGGATGTCGAGGATCTCTTCGATCGGCGCGTTGCCGAAATGCACCTTCTTGATCGGCGCGCGCGGGTTCATCTTCGCCAGGCGCTTGCGCAGGGTCTCCTGCTCGTCCTCCGACACCAGGTCGGTCTTCGACATCAGGATGCGATCGGCGAAGCCGACCTGCTCCTGCGCCTCGCGGAACTCATCGAGCGTCTTCGAAGCGTGCTTCGCGTCGACCATGGTGATGACGCTGTCCAGCAGGTAGTAGTTGCCGATCTTCTCGTCGATGAAGAAACTCTGCGCCACTGGTCCCGGGTCGGCCATGCCGGTCGTTTCGATGATCACGCGCTCGAAGTCGAGCTTGCCGGAATCGCGTCGCTCCTTCAACTCGCCGAGGATGCGGATCAGGTCGCCGCGCACCGTGCAGCATACGCATCCGTTGTTCATTTCGACGATCTGCTCACCCGTCTCTTTCAGGAGGATTTCGTTGTCTACGCCTGCCTCGCCAAACTCGTTCTCTATCACGGCGATGCGATGGCCGTGCTGCTCCTTGAGGATGCGGTTGACTAGCGTGGTCTTTCCGCTCCCCAGGAACCCGGTGAGTATGGTCACCGGAACCATGTTCTCGTGTACCGCCACTTCGATCTCCTGGCGCTCCGCCCGAGCAACCCTATTTGAGCATGCCGTGCCGAAAAAGTTTGCCTCGGGGCGTCCCCGCGGGTGCACCGGGCCGCCAAAAAAGGGCGCATTACAACACGCTCCGGATGACAAAGCAACCGTTCGCGCGGTATGGGCTTGGAGCGCTAGTTTCTCTCGAGCAACAAGCCCTTAAGGTATTCGCCCTCCGGAAACTCGAGTCGCACCGGATGGTCGGGTGCGGAGCGATATCGCTCGCGCAGTAACAGCGGCGTGCCGGCGTCGGCGGCGGCGCCCGCGACGATCTTCTGGAACAGCTCCGGGGACACGCCCCCGGAGCAGGAGAAAGTCGCGAGCAGCCCGCCCGGACGTAACAACCTGAGCGCGTTGAGGTTGATGTCCTTGTAGCCGCGCGCGGCGCGGGGAGTGTCCTTGGATGTGGGCGCGAACTTCGGCGGGTCGAGCACGATGAGGTCGAACTGCCGGCCTTCGCTGCGGAGCCTGCGCAGCCCCCGGAAGACGTCTGCCTCCAGCCACTCGGCGCCCGCGCCTGCGATGTCGTTCAAGGCGAGGTTGCGCGTCGCCTGCGCGAGCGCGTGCGCGGAAGAATCGATCGCGAGCACCGAGCGCGCTCCACCGGCCAGGGCGGACAGCGCGAACCCGCCTGTATAGCTAAAGCAATCGAGCACGTCACGGCCTGCGGCGAGGCGCCGGACGCGCGCCCGGTTGTCGCGCTGGTCGAGGTAAAAACCGGTTTTTTGTCCGGAGCGAACGTCAATTTCGTACTCGATGCCGTGCTCGACGATCCTGAGCGGCCCCTCGAGCACAGCGCCGAAGACCGGGCCGGAGCTCGCGGACAGGCCCTCGAGCTCGCGCGTGTCGGTATCCGAACGCTCGTAGCCCCTGGCGCAGCCGCTCTGCGCGCGCAGTATCCCGACCAGGGTCTCGCGCCATTTCTCCGCGCCCGCTGAATGCAACTGGATCACCACCGTGTCGCCGTAGCGGTCGGCGATCAGACCGGGAAGCTCGTCGGACTCGCCGTGCACCAGACGCATTGCGTTGCCGGCCTCGGCGGGGATCTCCTTGCGCCGGCGCGTGAGCGCGGTCTCGACCCTTTTTGCGAAGAGCTCCGGACCGGGGACCTCCGCTTCGTCGAAGGCCCACACGCGGGCGCGAATCTGCGACGCGGGGCTGTACGCCGCCCAGGCGAGGAACCTCCCGTCGGCGGCGCACACGCGCACGGTGGCGCCGCTCTGCGGAGCGCCAGTGACCTCTTCGATCGCGCCCGAAAACACCCAGGGATGACGCCGCAGGAGCGAGCGCTCCCGGCCCGCCTTGAGCTTGAGCTGCGCGTTCGTACGCACGTTTTTCAAACCCACCCGGTAAGCCCGAGCAGCCCGCCCGCTCCCAGAAGCCACAGGGGATGGATCCGCGTGGTCAATACGGTTGCCGCCGTCGCCGCTGTCACGAAGAAAGCCACCACGGAGTGATCCGCGGCGAGGGTGATGAGGTATCCGCCGGCGAGCATCAGGCCCACGGTCACGGGGACCAGGCCATCCTCGACCACTTGCCGCCAGCGGGCGCCGCGAAAGCGTTGCCAGACCTTGGATATCACGAAGGTCAGCACGCTCGATGGCGCGCACACCGCCCCTGTCGCCACCACGGCGCCGGCGAGCCCTGCCACTTTCCAGCCGATCAGGCTGACGACAAGGATGTTCGGGCCGGGCGAAGCCTGGGCGAGCGCAAACAGCTGCGCGAACTCTGCACCGCTCATCCAGGCGTGGACGTCGACGACGCTGCGGTGCATTTCGGGAAGCACGGTGATCACGCCGCCGAACGCGAACAGCGACAGGAGCGAGAAGTCGACCGCGAGCTGCACGAGCGACTCGCTCACCGCCTCCTCCATGCCGCTGCGGCGATGCTCGCGGGCGCCGCGCCCAGCAGGAAGAGTCCCAGCGGCAGCCGGAACAGCGCGATGCCCACGAACGCCGCGAGCGCGAACAGAGCCATCGCGGAGCGCAGCCGCCGGCTCGACGCCATCTTGAGCCCCATCGCGACGACCAGGCCGGCGGCAGCAGCGGATATCCCGCGGAACGCCGCGGAAATCGCCGACAGCTCGCCGTATTGCGTGAACAGAGCGGCGAGCGCCAGTACGATCGCGAAGGGCGCGGACAGCAGCCCCAGGAACGCTGCGATCGCTCCACGCGCTCCGCGAAAGCGCGTGCCGACGCACACCGCCATGTTGACGATGTTCGGACCAGGGAGCACCTGGCACAGGCTGAGCATTTCGCTGAACTCCTCGTCGCTCAGCCAGCGGCGTTCCTCGACCAGCATCCTTCGCGCCCACGGCATCACGCCTCCGAAGCCCGAGACGCCAACCTGCGTGAAACGGACGAACAGCTCAGTGACGGTCGGTCGCGCCTCGCTCAAGATTTCTTCTCCGTGGCCGCATGCTTCCTCTTCGCGCGCGGATGCGCGGCATCGTAGGCCTTGGCGAGATGCTGGAAGTCGAGGTGCGTATAGACCTGCGTGGTCGAGATGCTCGAATGCCCGAGCATCTCCTGTACCGCGCGCAGGTCTCCAGACGATTGCAGCACGTGGGTCGCGAAAGAGTGGCGCAGCATATGCGGGTGCACGTGCTGGGGCAGGCCAAGCCGCAGCGCCCACTGCGACAGGGCGTGGCGCACCGAGCTCGCCCCGATGCGGCTGCCGCGTGCTCCCACGTACAGCGCCGCCTCCCCCGCGCGCGCGAGCGCCGCGCGCCGCCCGAGCCATGTCTCGAGCGCCTGACGCGCCTTGCTGCCCACCGGCACGGTGCGCGTCTTCGCCCCTTTGCCGGTGACGGTCACCTCACCCTGCCGCAGGATCCCCTCGGCGTCGGCGAGATCGAGGCTCACCAGCTCGGCGAGCCTCAGGCCCGAGGAATAGAACAGCTCGAACATCGCCTTGTCGCGCCATTCCAGGGGAGTGCTCGCCGGCCCCTCGAGGAGCCGAGCCATAAGATCGGGGGAGAGCGCCTTCGGCAGCGCCTTGGGGCTCTTGGGCGGCCGCAGGCCGACGCAGGGGTTGCGCGCGAAGCCGCGGTGCTTGATCAGCCAGTTGAAGAAGCCGCGCCAGCCCGAGATCACGTAGGCGATGGTGCGGCCCGACATTCCGCGCGCGTGCAGTTGGGACACCGCGCGTCGCACGAGCTGGGAATCGAGCTTGTCGAGAGGCGTCGCGGGGTTCAGCGCGAGCAGCTCCTCGACCGCGTGGCGGTAGTTGCGCACCGTTCCGGCGGCGAGCCGGCGCCGATGGGCAATCTGATCGAGGTACTCGTCGAGCAGATCCAGGCGGGAGTCGCGCGCCATTCCCGCCGGCCGCACCTAGAGGAATCTCAACAGCGCAGCGCCTGCAAGATCGCCCATGCGCTTCAGGTACAGCGTGCCCATCTCGGGATAGAAGCGCAGCACGTCCTCGCTTCCCAGCGCGAGCATTCCACAACACTCCCTGCCGCGCAGAGCCATGTGCGCAACCGAGCGCACGTGGGAAGCGCTCTCGCCGAACCACGCAGCGGCCTCGGCGTTCCCGCTGGGGCCGCAAAACGGCTGCGCCAGCCCGGCGGCGTAGCGCTTCAGCGGCTCCCCGACCGTCCGAAACTCCGGCGAGTCGGCCGCGCCTTGCGGCGCGCCGCGTTCGGCGCCCCAGATCCGCAGCGCCGCGTGGGGCACCGCAAAATCCTCGCGCAGGTGCAGGTACAGAACGGTGAGCAGACTCTGCCAATCGCGTGCGGCGAGCAGAGCGAGGGTCAGCCGGTGCATTTTTTCGCCTATCGCGTCGTTTTCCTCGCCGATCTGGAGAAGCTCGGTGAGACGCGACTCGAGCGCCCTGCTCTTTTCCCGCAGGGTCAGCATCTGTCGGTCGGAGAGGGGGATCGCGCGCCCGCCGTGGGGATGCGGAACGCTGATCTCGGCCAGCATGTCGGCGTGCGTCTCAAAGAACGTCGGGTTCTCGCGCAGGTAGCGCGCGACATCGTCAGCTTTCAATTTCGATCTCCCCTTCAAACACGGTGACCGCGGGCCCCGTCATCCAGATGGAACGGTTTGGATTATTCTCCCCGCCCGCCCAGCGAATCGTCAATTGGCCGCCGCGCGTCGCGACGCGCACGGTCTCATCGAGCAGTCCCTCTCTGATCCCGGTCACGACCGCTGCACAGGCCCCGGTGCCGCAGGCGAGCGTCTCGCCGGCGCCGCGCTCCCAGACGCGCAGGCGTACGCTTTCGCGATCCACGACCTGCATGTAGCCGGCGTTGGTGCGCCTGGGGAACCGGGGATGACGCTCGATCAGGGGCCCCTCGCTCGCGACCGGCGCGGCCTCGACGTCGGGGACGGTCTGCACCGCGTGGGGGTTGCCGATGGAGAGCACCGCGACCGGTACGACGCGGCCGTTCACCTCGAGCGGCCAGCGCCTGCCCGACTGCACGGGCTTCAGGCCCTTGGTCTCGAACGGCACCGCTTTCGGCTCGAAGCGCGGCGTGCCCATGTCCACGCTCACCTGGCCGTCGGCCTCCAGGCGCGGAGCGATCACCCCGGACAGGGTCTCGACGCGGATCTCGGTCTTTTCCGTAAGGCCCTTGTCGTGCACGAACCGCACGAAGCAGCGCGCGCCGTTGCCGCACTGCTCGACCTCTCCCCCGTCGGCGTTCCAGATGCGGTAGCAGAAGTCCGCGCCATCGTTTCGTGGCCGCTCCACCAGCAGCACCTGATCGCACCCGACCCCGAAATGCCGGTCGGCGATCTTCCTCGCTCGCTGCGGCGTCATTTCGACGGCATCGCTCACTCCGTCGAGGACGACGAAGTCGTTGCCCGCGCCCTGCATCTTCGCGAATTTCAGCGTCAATACCACTTGGCCTCCCCCGGAGGACGCGTCTTGAAGCGCTTGTGCGTCCAGAAATACTGCTCGGGCATCTCGCGCACCCGCCCCTCGATGAACTCGTTCATGCGTCGGGCGTCCGCGGCGGCGTCGCCGCTCGGGAAATTGTCCCAGGCGGGATAGCACGTCACCTCGTAACCGGCGCCGCCGGGAAGCATCCGCGTCACCACGGGCAGCACCCGAGCTCCGGTGATCCTCGTCATGCGCGACAACCCGGTGATGGTCGCGGCGGGCACGCCGAAGAAGGGCACGAAGATGGCGTCGCGCCCACCGTAGTCCTGATCCGGCAGATAGTAGAGGGGGAGTCCCTCCTTGACCGCGGCGATCGCGGGCCTCACGCCTTCCTGGCGCGAGATGGCGCGCGCGTTCCCGAAGCGCAGGCGTCCTGAAAGGAGCAAGGTGTTGAACCAGGGGTCCTTCTGCTTCGAGTAGATGCCAGCCATGTCGAATTCACAGGTGAGCCGCGTGCACCCCGCGTCGAGCGCCACGAAGTGCGGCGCGAGCAGGATGACCGGCTTCCCCTTCAGCGCGAGGATCCGCTCCAGGCCGACGACACGCACCGTGCGCAGGATCTCCTCGCGCGGCGCCCACCACAGGATCGAGCGCTCGAGCAGCGTGCGCCCAAAGGCGCGGAAGTGCGCTTTGGCGAGCGCGACGCGCTCGCGCTCCGGCATCTGCGGGAAGCAGCGAGCGAGGTTGGTGATGCAGACGTTGCGCCGCTCACGCGCAAAGTAATAGAACAATCCGCCCAGCCCCGACCCGATGCGGGCAAAGATCCCAAGGGGTAGGAGATGCAGCAGCCAGACGATTCCGACGGCGATTCGTGTCAGCACGATGCTAGCCGCCGGGAGGCCGGACGCCCGCCGGCACCTTGTAGCGGTTGTAGCTCCACAGATATTGCTCCGGGCAGCGTCGGATGAACCGCTCGAGCGAGCGGTTCAGGGTACGCACGGGCGACTCGCCCTCGCGCGCGTCGAGAAGAGGCTCGATCTCGAAGCGGTATCCGCGGCCCCAGGAAAGGCGCCTGGAGTAGCACAGCAGCACCGGTGCTCCCGTCTGCTCGGCCAGGCGCCCCACCAGCGTCATGGTGTACGCCGGCCGCCCGAAGAACTCCGTCCACTCTCCTTCCCCCACGCCTGGCACCTGGTCGGGAAGGATGCCGATCGCCTCGCCGCGCTTCAGCGCCTTGAGCATCGCGCGCACCCCGCGCATGTCGGCCGGCACGCTGTTCATCGTCGCCCCGCGATTGCGGCCTGCCTGCATCAAGGGCTCCAGCGATTTCAGATTCGGAGGGGCGTACATCACCGTGATCGGAATGCGGCTCGCAATATACTGGCCCGAGACCTCCCAGCAGCCCAGATGCGGCGTCAGCAGAATGAGCCCTTTCCCCAGCTTTGCCGCGCTGTCGACGTGCTCCCACCCGCTCGCCTCGACCACCAGCGCTGCCACGTCGCGATGCGGGCGCAGCCAGATCGCCGGAATCTCCAGCGCGCCCTTGCCCGTTTCGCAGACGATCGAGGCGCGCAGGCGCGCGCTGCCGAGTCCCGCGGAGTGGAGGTTGTGCCCGATCATCCTGCGGTAACGGGGAGAAGCGAGATACACAATCCAGCCCAGGGAGGCGCCGATCGCGTGCAGCAGCGGCAGAGGGAGACACGCCACCAGCCGCAGCAGGAATTGCATGGATGTGGGACGGGAGTGGGATCGGCGTGGGTTGGGCGCGCGGATGCGCTGTGCTAGACTTGCAGACCTTTTTTTGCAGGGAAAATCGCCAGTATGAGCAGCTATCTATTCACGTCCGAATCGGTGTCGGAAGGGCACCCGGACAAGGTCGCAGACCAGATTTCCGATGCCGTTCTCGACGCTATTCTAGCGCAGGACAAACGCTCCCGAGTCGCCGCGGAGACTCTGGTCAAGGACAACTTGGTGGTCCTCGCGGGCGAGATCACGACGGGCGCGCAGGTGAACTTCGACGAGGTCGCGCGCAAGACCATCAAGCGCATCGGCTACAACGATCCGGCAATCGGCTTCGACGCCTCGACCTGCACCGTGCTCGTCGCCTACGGCAAGCAATCGCAGGACATCGCGCAGGGCGTCGACGAAGGCAAGGGTCTGGACCTCGAGCAAGGCGCCGGCGACCAGGGCCTGATGTTCGGCTTCGCCTGCGATGAGACGCCTCAGCTCATGCCGCTTCCCATCTATCTGTCGCACCGGCTGGTCGAGCGTCAGTCGGAGCTGCGGCGCGACGGACGGCTACCCTGGCTGCGGCCCGACGCCAAGTCGCAGGTCACCATCCGCTACGTCGACGGCAAGCCGGATTCTATCGACACGGTCGTTCTCTCGACGCAGCACGCGCCGGGGATGAAGCACGAGCAGATCAAGGAAGCGATCATCGAGCAGGTCATCAAGCCGGTGCTACCCAAGGCGCACGTCAAGGGCAAGATCAACTACCTGGTCAATCCGACCGGCAGCTTCGAGATCGGCGGCCCGAAGGGCGATTGCGGCGTCACCGGCCGCAAGATCATCGTCGATACCTACGGCGGTTCATCGCCGCACGGCGGAGGCGCGTTCTCCGGCAAGGACCCTTCCAAGGTCGACCGTTCGGCGGCCTACGCAGCGCGCTACGTCGCGAAGAATATCGTCGCCGCGGGGCTGGCGTCGCGCTGTCTCGTCCAGGTGTCCTACGCGATCGGGGTGGCGCGTCCCACCAGCGTCATGGTCACCACGCAGGGCACGGGCAAGGTCTCGGACGACCGGCTCTCCGAGCTGGTGCAGAAGCACTTCGACCTGCGCCCGAAAGGTATCATCCAGATGCTCGACCTGCTCCGCCCGATCTACGAGAAGACCGCCGCCTACGGTCACTTCGGACGCGAAGAACCCGAGTTCACGTGGGAAGCGACCGACAAGGCCCGGGCGCTCGCCGCCGATGCAGGAGTCAAGCAGCCCGCGATGGCCTGACGCCGACGCGATCCCAATAAAACCCGGCCGTGAACCGGGTTTTTTCTTTGCGGTATAATCTCGCCCCTCTCCGAGGAGCGTTGCAACGGACCTGCAGGTTCGCCAGGCTCGGAGGGTCACACGGCAACGGCGCTCGCAAACTCTTTGAACCAAGGAGGGCGCGAGATGAGCGCCGTACTCAAATCCAAGCAGGACTTTCACGTAGCCGACCTTGCGCTCGCCGACTGGGGCCGCAAGGAAATCGCCATCGCCGAGACCGAAATGCCCGGCCTGATGGCGATCCGTGAGGAATTCGCCGCGACCCAGCCGCTGCGCGGAGCGCGCATCACCGGCTCGCTGCACATGACCATCCAGACCGCGGTGCTGATCGAGACGCTGCAGGCGCTGGGCGCGCAGGTGCGCTGGGCTTCGTGCAACATTTTCTCCACCCAGGACCATGCCGCCGCGGCGATCGCCGTGAAAGGTACGCCGGTGTTCGCCTACAAGGGCGAGTCGCTGGAGGAATACTGGGACTACACCCACCGCGTCTTCGAGTGGCCCGACAACGCCTACTCCAACATGATCCTGGACGACGGCGGCGACGCGACGCTGCTCCTGCACCTGGGCGCGCGCGCCGAGAAGGACGCGTCGCTCATCGGCAAGCCGGCAAGCGAGGAGGAGAAATTCCTGTTCGCCGCGATCAAGGCCCGACTCGCCCGCGATCCGAAGTGGTATTCGACCCGCCTCGCGCAGGTGAAGGGTGTGACCGAGGAGACCACCACAGGCGTGCACCGCCTTTACCAGATGCACAGAGAGGGTAGGCTCGCCTTTCCGGCGATCAATGTGAACGACTCGGTGACCAAATCGAAGTTCGACAACCTCTACGGTTGCCGCGAATCGCTGGTCGACGGCATCAAGCGTGCCACCGACGTGATGATCGCGGGCAAGGTCGCGCTGGTGTGCGGCTATGGAGACGTCGGCAAGGGCAGCGCCCAGGCCTTGCGCGCGCTTTCGGCCCAGGTGTGGGTGACCGAGATCGACCCGATCAATGCGCTGCAGGCGGCGATGGAAGGCTACCGCGTGGTGACCATGGATTACGCCGCGGACAAGGCCGACATCTTCGTCACCGCCACCGGCAACTTCCACGTGATCACGCACGATCACATGAAGAAAATGAAGGACCAGGCCATCGTCTGCAACATCGGCCACTTCGACAACGAGATCGACATCGCCTCGATCGAGAAATACAAGTGGGAGGAAATCAAGCCGCAGGTCGACCACGTGATTTTCCCCGACGGCAAGAGGATCATCCTTCTCGCCAAGGGACGGCTGGTGAACCTGGGCTGCGGCACCGGGCATCCCTCGTACGTGATGAGCTCGTCCTTCGCCAACCAGACCATCGCGCAGATCGAGCTGTGGACCGAATCACAGAAGGGCTCGGGGAAATACCCGATCGGCGTGTACGTGCTGCCCAAGCACCTGGACGAGAAGGTGGCGCGGCTGCAGCTGAAAAAGCTCAACGCGCAGCTCACCGAGCTCACCGACGCGCAGGCGCGCTACATCGGCGTCTCGAAGCAGGGTCCGTACAAGGCGGACCACTACCGCTACTGACACTCCGGGGCGCGCAAGGCGCATGAACTCGATCTGGAACGACAACTACGCGGCGATCGCGCTGCACCTCGTGATCGCGCTTGCCGCCGGATCGATCATCGGCCTGGAGCGCAGCTACCACGGCAGACCGGCGGGCTTCCGCACGCACGCACTCGTGTGCCTGTCGTCGTCGATGCTGATGGTCATGACCGTCTACCAGGACACCTGGTTCGAGGCGCTCTCCCTGAAGGAGGTCAACGTGGATCCGACGCGGATGGCCCAGGGGATCATGACCGGCATCGGCTTCCTCGGCGCGGGAGTCATCATGAGGGAAGGCTTGACGGTGCGCGGCCTGACCACCGCGGCGTCGATCTGGATCACCGCCGGTATCGGGGTGATGATCGGCGTGGGATTCTATTTCCCCGCCGGGATCGCCACCGCGATGACGCTCATCGTCCTCTCCGTTTTCCGGTGGATAGAGCGCACGATGCCGATCGAGTTCTACGCGAATCTGACGGTGGCTTTCGACCGTACCGGCAACATGCCCGAACCGGACCTGCGCGCCCTCGTCGCGCGGCATGGCTTCGTGGTCGCCAACATGAACTACGCCGTGACCGGCGACGGGAAGGCCTTCGAGTACCAGATGGTGATCCACTCGCCCGACCGCGACAAGACCCGCGATCTGGCGGAAGCGCTCAATGCCATCACCGCGGTAAGCGCTTTCCGCATCTCGCCGACCGGCGACTAGGGAGCTTACAGCTCGTAGGCCTCCGCCTTGCCGGCAAGCGCAGTCTCGACCAGCTTGCGGTTGAGCCGCGGCGAGAACAGCTCGATGAACGTGAACGCGTAGCCGCGCAGCGCAGCGCCGCGACGCACCGCGACGCGGGTCGTCATCTTGCCGAACAGGTGTCCCGCTTCGAGCGCCCGCAGCGTGCGGTCGCGCTTGTCGTCGAAGGCCATCGCGGCGATGATGCCGATTCCCAGCCCCAACTCCACGTAGGTCTTGATGACGTCGGAGTCGACCGCCGAGAGCACGAAGTCCGGCGTCAGTCCCTGCGCGCGGAACGCTTCGTCGATGTGGCTTCTCCCCGCGAAGGCAGGATCGTAGGTGATGATCGGATAGCCCGCGATCGCGTCGAGGGTAAGCCGCTCGGCCTTTGCGAGCGGATGCTTCGGCGGCACCACGACGCAGTGGCTCCACTGGTAGCCCGGCAGCGCGAGCAGCTTGGGATAGCCGTCCAGCGCCTCGGTCGCGATCGCGATGTCGGCCTCGCGCGCAATCACCATCTCGGCGAGCTGGGGTGGGCTGCCCTGCTTGATCGTGAGGTGGACCTTGGGATACTCGCGCTTGAACGCGCCCACCACCCGCGGCAACGAGTAGCGCGCCTGGGTGTGCGTGGCAGCGATGGTCAGGGTTCCCGAGGTCTGGTCCTTGAACTCGCGCCCCACCTGCCTGAGGTTTTCAGCGTCTTGCAGCAGCCGGTCGATGACTTCGACCACGGCCTTGCCGGGCTCGGTCACCGCGACGATGCGCTTGCCGTGGCGCACGAAGATCTCGACGCCCAGCTCGCTCTCCAGCTCCCGGATCTGTTTCGACACGCCGGGCTGGGAGGTGTGCAGCTTCTTGGCCGCTTCCGTGAGGTTCAGCCCCTGCCTAACGGTCTCCCTGACGTAGCGTAATTGCTGGAAATTAATGGGTTTATCTCATATGTTCTCTTGTTATTAAATTCTAACATGAAAGTCTTTTGAGGTATTAAGCGTGGCCGCTACGATGGGCCTCTTGCGGAAAACCGCTTGGCGCCGACACCCGAGTCATCCCAATGCACCTATTCGATCCCGCCACGATGAGCCTCGTGGCAATTACTTTTTTCGCCGCGTTCGTCAGTGGCGCCCTCGGATACGGTTTCTCCTCGCTCACGGTGCCGGTTGGACTGCTTTTCCATACGAGTCGCGTTCTGAACCCAGCCTTGGTGCTCATCGAGGTCTTCATCAACCTGTATGTTCTTTTCATCAATCGCGCTAGCGTTCCGGCGGTTTGGAAAAGGGTCTACCCCATACTCATCGGATTGCTACCCGGCGTCGCGCTAGGGAGCTACTTTCTCGCCTTGATCCATCCGGGATGGCTGAAATTCTCCATCTACGCCTTTCTCCTGCCCCTCATCCTGTTTCAAGCGGCCGGCGTGCGCCGACCGCTTCGGTCGGAAAGAATGTTCGGTATCCCGTTTGGAGCGGGACTCGGCTTCCTCTATTCCGTCACCACGATATCGGGCCCGCCGCTCGCCTTGCTGTTCAACAATCAAGGCCTGGTAAAGCAGGAATTCCGCGCCGGCCTGGGAATCATCCGTGTGGCCGAATCGCTCCTGACTGCCGTCGTGTACTACCACCTCGGCCTGTTCGCGGTCGAGAGTTTTGACATTATTTCGACGATCGTTCCCGGAGTCTTGATCGGCATTCCCGTGGGCGCGTGGCTCATTCGCCGGCTCGATCCGGAGACTTTTCGTCGCGTATGCATGAGCTTTGACGTCTGGATTGTCGGCTTCGGTCTCTCGCGCGTACTGATCGACCTGAAACTGGCGCAAAGCCCGATGGCGTACGGCGCGATGCTTTTCGCCGTTCTGCTCGACGCGTATCTCTTGTATGCTTTCTTCAGGGCTAGAAGCCCGGTCCTATCCAGGGTCGCGCGATAAACCGCCATGTACCTCTACGATGAAATCGACCAGAAGCTCGTCGACGAGCGCGTCGCGCAGTTCCGCGACCAGACGCGGCGTTTTCTCGCCGGGAAATTGTCGGAAGACGAGTTCCGCGCGCTGCGGCTGCGCAACGGCCTCTACATCCAGCGCTACGCGCCGATGCTGCGCATCGCGATTCCCTACGGGCTGCTGTCGACGAAGCAGCTGAGAAAGCTCGCGCACATCGCCCGCAAGTACGACCGCGGCTACGGCCACTTCAGCACGCGCCAGAACCTGCAGCTCAATTGGCCCAAGCTGCCGCAAGTACCCGACATCCTCGCCGAGCTCGCGACCGTGCAGATGCACGCGATCCAGACCTCGGGAAATTCCTTCCGCAACATCACCACCGACCATTTCGCGGGTGTGGCTCAGGACGAGATCGTCGACTCTTTCGTCTGGTGCGAGATTATCCGTCAATGGTCGACGTTCCATCCCGAGTTCTCCTACCTGCCGCGCAAGTTCAAGTTCGCCGTGAACGGCGCCAGGTCGGATCGCGCGGCGGTTGCCGTGCACGACATCGGGCTGCACGCCGTGCACGACGCCAAGGGCGAGGTCGGCTTCAAGGTGCTGGTCGGCGGAGGCCTCGGCCGCACGCCGGTGATCGGCTTCGTGATCCGCGAGTTCCTGCCCTGGCCGCACCTCCTGAGCTATTGCGAGGCGATCCTGCGGGTCTACAACCGCTACGGGCGCCGCGACAACATTCACAAGGCGCGCATCAAGATCCTGGTGAAGGAGCGCGGCCCAGAGCGTTTCCGCGAGGAGGTCGAGGCCGAGTGGGCCTACCTCAAGGACGGCCCCTCCACGCTGATCGCCGAGGAGGTCGCCCGCATCGAGAGCCGGTTCACGCGCCCCGCCTACCTGAACCTTCCCGCGATCGACGCCGGGCTCGAGGCCACGCTCGCCTCGAACAGAGCATTCGCCAACTGGCACAAGCGCAACGTCCACCCGCACAAGCGCCCCGGCTACGCAGCGGTGACCCTATCCCTCAAAAAGACCGGCGTGCCCCCGGGCGACGTCACCGCCGAGCAGATGGAGAGGATCGCCGACCTTGCCGACCGCTACTCTTTCGGCGAGCTGCGGGTGTCGCACGAGCAGAACCTGATCTTCACCGACGTGCAGCTTTCGGACATCCACGCCTTGTGGAACGAGGTCAGGGCGCTGGGGTTCGCGACTCCCAACATCGGCCTGCTCACCAACATCATCTCCTGCCCGGGTGGTGATTTCTGCTCGCTCGCCAACGCCAAGTCGATCCCGGTGGCCGAGGCGATCCAGCAGCGCTTCGACGACCTCGACTACCTGCACGACATCGGCGAGATCGACGTGAACATCTCGGGCTGCATGAACGCCTGCGGCCATCACCACGTCGGGCACATCGGCATTCTCGGCGTCGACAAGAACGGCGAGGAGTGGTACCAGATCCAGATCGGGGGCAATCAGGGTGAGATCCGACCCGGCGTCGGGGCTTCCCTGGGCAAGGTCATCGGACCGTCGTTCGCGCGCGCCGAGATCCCCGACGTGATCGAGAAGCTCATCGAATGCTATCTCGCGCGCCGCGACAGCGACGCCGAGCGTTTCATCGACGTCGTGCACCGCGTCGGCGTGGAGGCGTTCAAGGAATCCGTCTATGGCAACGCTGATCAAAGAGCAGCGCATCGTCGCGGACAGCTGGCGTCTGCTTAGCCGCGGGCCCAAGGGCGAGCTGCCCGAGGTCCCCGCCCAAGGCGATGTCATCGTTCCGCTCGCGCTGTGGCTAGCGCGGCGCGACGCGTTACTCGCCTACCCCGGCAAGCTCGGCGTATGGCTCGACGCGCACGAGGGCCCGGAGGAGATCGCTGCGGACCTGCGGCGCTTCGCGCTCGTCGCGGTGAACTTCCCCAAGTTCGGCGACGGCCGCGGCTACTCGATCGCGCGCCTGCTTCGCGAGCGCTACGGCTACGAGGGCGAGTTGCGCGCGATCGGCGACGTGTTGCACGATTTCCTGTACTTCATGAAGCAGTGCGGTTTCGACGCCTTCGTGTTGCGCGACGACCAGGAGGTACAGGCGGCGCTCTCGGCGCTCGACACCTTCAGCGAGGGATACCAGACCTCCGTGCTGCGCCCGGTGCCCCTGTTCAGGCGCCGGCTCGCTACGGGCAAGCGATGAACGAATCGCTCGGACGGAAGGTCGAAGACCTCGAACGGCTGCTGGTGCGGGCAGGTCTCGAGCACGCGCCCGCCGCGCTCGCTTCCAGCCTCTCCGCCGAGGACATGGTGATCACCGACGCGATTCTGCGCCACAGGCTGAGTATCGGGATCTTCACGCTCGACACCGGAAGGCTGCACGCCGACACGCTCAACGTTCTCGCCGCGATCCGCGAGCGCTACGGCTACGAGGTGCAGGTCTTTCACCCCGACCCGGCTGCCGTCGCCGAGTACGTCGCAAGCTTCGGCCGCGACGCCTTCTACGGGAGCGTCGAGCTGCGCAAGCGCTGCTGCCACATCCGCAAGGTCGAGCCCCTCGAGCGCGCGCTCCGCGGCAAGGAAGCCTGGATCACCGGGCAGCGCCAGGAGCAGGCGGCCACGCGCGCCGACCTCAAGATCCAGGAATACGACGAAGCGCGCAGCCTCGTGAAGTTCAACCCTCTGGCTGACTGGACCGAGGCCGAGGTGTGGCACTATATTCGCGAGCGCAACGTCCCCTACAACGCCCTCCACGACCAAGGCTACCGCTCGATCGGCTGCGCCCCCTGCACGCGCCCGACCGTCGCCGGCGAGGACGTGCGCGCAGGCCGGTGGTGGTGGGAGCTGCGCGAGGCGCGCGAGTGCGGGCTGCACGTAGCGCCGGACGGGCAGCTCGTGCGCGCCAAGGTGTCCGCGTGAGCGCGGTGCTCCAGCAGACCCGCGCGCGGCCGGCGCAGCCCTCCCGAAGCCACCTCGACTGGCTCGAGTCGGAGGCGATCTTCATCCTGCGCGAAGTCGCGGGCGAGTGCGCCAACCCGGTGCTGTTCTTCTCCGGAGGCAAGGATTCCATCGTCCTGCTGCGACTGGCGGAAAAGGCCTTCCGCCCGGCGCAGTTTCCGTTCCCGCTGCTGCACATCGACACAGGCCACAACTTTCCCGAGGTGACCGCTTTCCGCGACGCGTGCGCTGCCGAGCTCGGCGAGCGGCTGCTGGTGCGCTCGGTTGAGGACTCGATGCGGCGCGGGACGGTGCGGCTGCGCCGACCCGACGAGAGCCGCAACGCCGCGCAGTCCGTGACGCTGCTCGAGGCGGTCGCCGAGTTCTCGTTCGACGCGGCGATCGGCGGGGCGCGCCGCGACGAGGAGAAAGCCCGCGCGAAGGAGCGCGTCTTCTCCTTCCGCGACGAGTTCGGGCAGTGGGACCCGAAGAACCAGCGCCCCGAGCTGTGGAGCCTGTACAACACGCGCGTCGCGAAGGGCGAGCACATGCGCGTATTCCCCATCAGCAACTGGACCGAGCTCGACGTGTGGCAGTACATCGATCGCGAGCGGCTCGCCGTTCCCTCGATCTACTACGCGCACCGCAGAAGCGTGGCGCGCAGGAACGGTCTGCTCGTTCCGGTGACCGGGATAACGCCGCTGCGCGAAGGCGAGACGGCCGAAGAGCTTTCGGTGCGCTTCCGCACCGTGGGCGACATCACCTGCACCTGCCCGGTCGAGTCCTCGGCGGGCACGCCTGCCGAGATTATCGCCGAGACCGCCGTGACGACGATCACGGAGCGCGGCGCGACGCGCATGGACGACCAGACCTCCGAGGCGTCGATGGAGCGGCGCAAGAAAGAAGGGTATTTCTAGTGGCGCCGCTCGGCGAGACCGGATGCGAGGCGCAGACGTTCGCGGACCGCGGCGTGCTGCGCTTCATCACCGCTGGGAGCGTCGACGACGGTAAGAGCACCCTCATCGGGCGGCTGCTGCACGACACCCGCGCCATCTTCGAGGACCAGCTCGCCGCCGTGGCCCGCGCCTCCCGGAAGCGGGGGCAGGACGAAGTCGACCTGTCCCTGCTCACCGACGGCCTGGAGGCCGAGCGCGAACAGGGGATCACCATCGACGTTGCGTACCGCTATTTCGCCACGCCCGACCGCAAGTTCATCATCGCCGATACGCCCGGCCACGAGCAGTACACCCGCAACATGGTCACGGCCGCCTCCACCGCCGACGCGGCGGTGATCCTGGTCGACGCGCGCAAGGGGGTGCTTCCCCAGACTCGTCGCCACACCTACCTCGCCCATCTGCTGGGCGTGCGCCACATCATCGTCGCCGTCAACAAGATGGATCTCGTCGGCTTCGACGAGACGGTCTTCGAGCGGACACGCGCCGATTTTCTCGGTTTCGCTGCGCAGCTCGGCATAGCCGACCTGCGCTTCATTCCGATCTCCGCGTTGCGCGGAGACGGGGTGGTGGAACGCGGCGCGAGCCTGAGCTGGTTCCGCGGCCCCGGCCTGCTCGCCGCGCTGGAGAGCCTCGACGCGACGGACGAGGCCTACGCGCTGCCGATGCGCTTTCCGGTCCAGCTCGTCGTGCGCCCCGGCGCGGGAGCCGATTTCCGCGGCTACGCCGGCAGGGTCGCCTCCGGGGTGCTCGAGCGCGGGGCCGAGGTGGTCGCGCTGCCCGCGGGAAGGCGCACCGTCGTGAAGGACATCCTTTCTCTCGACCGCTCGCTGCCCTTCGCGGTGGCCGGCGATTCGGTAAGCGTGGTGCTCGCCGACGACATCGACATCTCGCGGGGCGACCTCCTCGCCGCGCCGGACGACGCGCCCCGGGTGGCGAAAGCGCTCGAGGCGCGCATCTGCTGGCTTTCTTCCGACCCGCTCGACGCGCGCGCCCTGGCTGCCGCGCGCTTCGTGCTCAAGCACACCAGCCGAAGCGTGAAGGCGAAGCTCGTGTCGCTCGACTCGCGCATCGATGTCGGCACGCTCCAGGAGCAGACGGCACCCGCGGGCCTGCTCATGAACGATATCGCCAATGTGACGCTCGCGCTTTCACAGCCGATATTCGTCGACTCCTTCAGCGCCGACCGCGCCACGGGTTCCTTCATACTCATCGACGAAGTCAGCAACCAGACCGTGGCGGCGGGGATGATCGAATGAGGGGACGCGTCTACCTAGTCGGAGCCGGTCCCGGCGCGCCGGACCTTCTGACGCTGCGCGCGGCGGAGATTCTCGCTCGCGCGGACGTCGTCTTCCACGACGCGCTCGTGCACCGGGCGACGCTCGCGCTCGCGGCGCGCGCGGACAAGGTCCGGGTGGGCAAGCGCTCGGGACGGCGCTCGACGGCCCAGAAATTCATCAACAAGCGCCTCGTCGACGCGGCGCGCAAGCACGCGGTAGTCGTGCGCCTGAAAGGGGGCGATCCCCTGCTCTTCGGTCGCGCACAGGAGGAGATCGACGCGCTGCGACGCGCCGGCGTCGATTTCGAGATCGTTCCCGGCGTCACCGCGGCGACTGCCGCCGCCGCCGAGCTCGGCGTATCGCTCACGCGCCGGGGCCTGTCGAGGCATGTGGCCTTCGTTACGCCCCGCGCCGCGCAGGGCGAGCGCGGCAACGATTGGGCCGCGGCCGTGCTCGCGGCCGATACGGCGGTCCTCTATATGGGCGCGGGCCTCGCGCCGGAGATCAGCGCCGAGCTGACCCGCCGCGGCATGCGCCCGGACACGCCGGTCGCACTCGTCGAGAGCGCTTCGCTGCCCGAGCGCCGCGTGCTCGTCGGGACGCTCGCGGAGCTCCCCGCGCTCGCCCAAAGGGGCGGTGAGGGGCCGGCCATCGTTCTTTTCGGCGAAGTGCTGCGTGCGAGCGTGGCCCTGCCCGCGCAGATCGAGGCCGTGCTCAAGCGGGCCTAGAGGGCCGGAACCCTTCGTAGCTTTCGCCGGTCACATCCTGCAATGAGCTCCCGCCCGCTGCCCGAGACTATCTGGCGCTCGCCCACTGGCGAGGTCGTGTCCTGCATGGAAAAGCTCAAGGTGCTGCGCGAGAATCTGGAAGAGATCCAGCAGCTCTGTCAGGACGCGCTCGAAGACGCGGTGCTGATGGGATGCGACGAGCGCCAGTTCAAGCAGGTGCTCGCGAACCTGGTGCAGCACCTCGAGAACCCCTACGGCGACAAGGCCGGCTAGTCAGTCGCGCAAGGCGAGAAACGCGGCCCACACCGCGAGCACGACGAAAGCCGCGAGGGTCCACTCGGGGATGCTGAAGGACAGAAAAGTCCAGTCGACCTTGCCGCACTCTCCGGACCCCCGCAGGATGCGCCCGAGCGACTTCACCGGGCCAAAGGTCTCGAGCATGAAGTCGAGGCTCGGCCCGCAGGCCGGGCGCTGGTCTTCGGGAAGATGCTGTATCCAGGTGTGCCGTGCGGCGATCGCGGCCCCCGTCACCGCGAAAAGCGCGATGATTCCGGCGTAGACACCGGCGCCCGGGCGGCGCGCGGGGTGATGAATTGCGGCGAGAAGGAAGGCGGTCCCGGTCGCGAGCAGCATCACGCGCTGAAGGATGCACAAGGGGCAGGGCTCGAGCCCGACCACGAACTCGAGGTAGTAGCCGAAGGCGAGCATCCCCGCACAGGCGAGAAAGCCTGCGAGGTTGCCGGTCCTTCGGGACAGAAACGCCTTTTCCATAAGGCCAGAGCCTAGCATCGCTGGGGGTTTCCGGTTCTGCCCGGCGCGGGCGCTAGCTTGGACCAGGCCCCGGGCGGGACGTTCGGACGGGAGCCATCCCGCCTGCCTCCTATTAGAATGCGCTCGAGAGGGTCGGAAAACGTGAAACCGCGCTATGCCCGCCGCGAGGATCTGGGCCTCAGCAAGGCCGAGTTCGCCGTGCTCAGGCGGCTGAGCACGCCGCAGCGCATCCAGGATTTTCTCAACGGGATGTCCCCGAACTTCGAGGTCGACGGGGAGACCTGTCTGTCGGTGCGCGAGGTGCTGCGGCAGCGGCGCGCGCACTGCATCGAAGGGGCGATGCTCGCCGCCTGCGCGCTATGGGTGCACGGCGAGCCGCCGCTGCTCCTCGATCTGCGCGCCGAGCGCGACTACGACCATGTCGTCGCCCTGTTTCGCCGCGGCGGCTGCTGGGGCGCCATCTCCAAGACCAACCCAGCACTGCTGCGCTGGCGTGACCCCGTGTATCGGAGCCTGCGCGAGCTCGCGATGTCCTACCTGCACGAGTACGCCAACAAGCGCAACCAGAAGACCTTGCGCAGCTACGCCGGGCCCTTCGACCTGCGGCGCTTCGATCCGAGGCTCTGGGTCACGAACGGCAAGAACTGCTGGGATGTCGGCGCCACGCTCGACGACCTGCGGCACCGGCCGCTCGTCAGCCGGAAGCAGGCGCGAGGACTGCGTCTGCGCGACGCGGTGGAGCGCAAGGCAGGCGCGCTGACCGAGCATCGCGCGCCGCGCAAGAGATAGCTAGGCTATTCGGGCGGACTTGCGCACGCTCTCGATCAGCGAGGTGCGCATGAGAAACTGCTTGTGTAGCAGCGGATCAGAGGCGATGCGCTTCAGCTCGTCGAAATTGGCCTGCCTCACCTTCGGGTCGCGCTCTTCCAGCCGCTTCTTGTTGGCGACGGTCTGCTGCTGCACGTACTCGATGTTGAGCGGCCGGCGGCGGCGCTCGTAGCGGCCGAGGAGCTCCTCGCCCGCCTGTCCGCTCACCACGAGCCGCAGGGTCTCGGCGAGCTCCATCGCGTCGTGGATGCCGCAGTTCAGGCCAAGGCCGCCGACGGGGTTGTTGACGTGCGCTGCGTCGCCGGCGAGGAACACGCGGCCGGCGCGGAAGGCCTTCGCGACGCGCTGGTGCACGCGGTAGATGTTGCGATGGACCAGCGCCTCCATCGGGTAGTCCCTGGAGAGCTTGCGCATCCTGCGGCGCACGCCGGCCTCGGAGAAGGCTTCCTCGTCGCTCTCGTTTTCCCTGGCGGGAAACACGGCGCGCCAGCGGCCCTTGAGGTCGTCGCCCATGACCTTGAACAGGTTGGTCCATTCCTCCGGATCGGAAATGTAGCTGCGCTCGCGGCATCCCAGCGCGGACTGAAAATCGAACACGCTGGTGAGCACCAGGAAGCGCTCCGGCCAGGTGTAGCCCTCAAACTCGATGTCGAGACACTTGCGCACGGCGCTGCGCCCTCCGTCGCAGCCGATGACGTAGTCGAATGGGTGCTCTCCGGATGCCGCCAGGCACACGCCTTTCGCGTCCTGCGCCACACTGGTGACCGCAGTTCCCAGCCGCAGCTCAACGTTCACCATGGCGGCAAGACGCCGCAAACCGATCTCGCAGAGCTTGTGCTGCTCGGTTTGCACCACGTAGGGGTAGGGTGTCTCGTCGCGCAAGGCCGAGTGATCGAACTCGGCAACGAGGGTTTTCGTCGCCCCATCCCAGAATTGGAAATGGCGCGCAGTCAGACCGACTGAGCGAAATTCGTCGAGGAGCCCGAGCTGCGCGAGCATCTCCAGGGTCGAGGGATGGGTGGTCGCGGCTCTGGGACTGTGGTCGATCTCCCTCTCGGCCTCGAAGAGCGTCACGCGCATCCCGCGCTGCGCGCAGGCGAGCGCTGCGACCACCCCGACCGGGCCCGCGCCGACGATCCCGACCCGCGCTTCCACGGAACGCGCGGGTTTCAGTGCGTGGCGTGCCCGCCCGACGTCGGCAACGCTTCGGCCGTCGCGTGCTTCGAGTGGTCCCCGGCGAGCAGCACGTACATCGCGGGAACGACGAACAGCGTGAACAGCGTTCCGATGGCTACGCCGGTCGCGATCACCAGCCCCATGTTGAAGCGGCTCACCGCGCCCGCGCCGCTCGCCGTCAGAAGCGGAACAACGCCGAGCACCATTGCGCCAGTGGTCATCAGGATCGGGCGCAGCCGGATTCCGGCCGCTTTTTCGACGGCTTCGCGCTTGGACAGGCCCTGTTTCTGCAGATTGTTGGCGAATTCGACGATCAGGATCCCGTGCTTGCTAATCAGGCCGATGAGCGTCACCAGCCCCACCTTGGTATAGATATTGAGGCTCACCGCGCCGATCCCGAGGGTGCCGAAAAGGTTGACGAAGATGAGCGCTCCGCAGATCGACATCGGCACCGAGATCAGGATGATGATCGGGTCGCGGAAGCTTTCGAACTGTGCCGCGAGCGCGAGAAATATGACGACCAGGGCGAATGCGAAAGTGATGATCAGCGCGCTCGACTCCTGGATGTACTGCCGCGACGGCCCGGCGTAGTCCACCGAATAGCCCTGCGGCAGGGTGCGCGTGGCGAGATCCTGCATGTACGCGATCGCGTCCCCCTGGGTCACGCCGATGAAGGGCACGCCGGCGATCGTCGCCGCGTTCTGCTGCTGAAAGCGGTTGAGCGATTGCGGGATCGTCTTGGTCGTGATGTGCACCACGGTCGAAAGCGGGATCGACTCGCCGCTCGCCGTTCGGATATAGGTGCTGTTCAGCTGGTCCGCATTGAGGCGGTCCGTCTGCTGGACCTGCGGAATCACCTTGTAGGCGCGGTCGTAGAAGCTGAAGTAGTTGACGTAGCCGCCCCCCAGGAGCGAGGACAGCGCGCCGCCGACATCCTTCATGGTGAGACCGAGCTGCGCGGCGAGCTCGCGGTCGATCACCACGGTCGACTGCGGAAGATCGTAGCGAAGGTCATTGTCGATGAAGAAGAACATACCGCTCTTTTGCGCTTCCTGCGCGAACGCCGAGGCGACACCGTTCAGCTTCTCGAAGGGCTCGGTGGTCTGGATGACGAACTGCACCGGCAGGCCGAAGGCTCCGGGCAGCGGCGGCGGCTGGAACAGGGCAGCGCGCAGGCCCGCGATATGCCCGAGCTCCTGCGTGACGCCGGGCAGGAGGTGCGCGGCGGTCGCCTTGCGCTCGTTCCAGGGCTTGAGCACCATCCCGGCGAGCGTTTGTCCCGGGATGTCGAGCTGGAACACGTGGTCGGTCTCCGGGTGCTTGGCGAACGTGTTGTACACCTCGCGCGTGTAGAGCTGGCGCTGCTGCAGGGTCGAATTCGGGGCCGCCTGCGCTGACATGATAAGCACGCCCTGGTCTTCCGGAGGAGCGAGCTCGTCTTTCGAAGTGATCCAGAGAAAGTAGATGGTGCCCAAGACGATGACCGAGAACACCGCCGTCACCGGCACCCAGTTGAGCGTGCCGTGGAGGAAATTCTCGTAACGCCGGTGCAGCGCATCGAAGGTTCGGTCGAGGAACACGACGAGCTTGGCATCCCAGCCGCCCGCGCCGGGGTCATGCGGCTTCAGCAGCTTCGCGGACATCATCGGCGACAGGGTCAGCGCGACCACCGCCGACACGGTAACCGCTCCCACCAAGGTGACGGCGAACTCGGTGAACAGAGCTCCGGTGAGCCCGGTCAGAAAAATGATCGGAACGTAGACGGCGACCAGCACGATCGTCATGGCGATGATGGGATTGGCGAGCTCGCGCGCCGCCTGGATCGCCGCCTGCGCGGGCCTCATACCCTCTTCCAGGTGGCGGTTGACGTTCTCGACCACGATGATGGCGTCGTCGACCACCAGTCCGATCGCGAGGACCAAGGCGAGCAGCGTCAGCAGGTTGATCGAATAGCCGAGCGCGAACATGACCGTGAACGTGCCGACCAGCGAAAGCGGTATCGCCACCGTGGGAATCAGCACCGAGCGCGCCGATCCCAGGAACGCGAAGACGACCAGCGTGACGATGAGGAGCGCCTGGGCGAGCGTCCAGATGACCTCCTCGATCGCGCTGTTCACGAACTTGGTCGAGTCGTAGACAATCTCGCCCTGCAGCCCCTGGGGCAGCTGCGAGTGGATGTCGGGCCACACCTTGCGCACGCCCGCGATCACTTCGAGCAGGTTCGCCGCAGGCGCGACGTTGATGCCGATGTAGACCGCCTTCTTGCCGTCGAAGCCGACCTCGGAATCGTAGTCCTCGGCGCCGAGCGTCACGTTGGCGACGTCGCTCAGGCGTATGACCGCTCCGCCCTGCTGCTTGACGACGAGGTTCCTGAACTGCTCGACCGAGCGGACGTCGGTCGACGCCGTGAGGTTCACCTGGACCATCTGGCCCTTGGTCGCGCCCACCGCCGAAAGGAAGTTGTTGGCGGCGAGGGCGGCGCTCACGTCGGCCGCTGTGAGGTTGTAGGCCGCGAGCTTGTCGGGATCGAGCCAGACGCGCAGCGCGAAGAGCTTCCCGCCCAGGATCTCGGCGGTCTGAACGCCCTCGACCGCCTGCAGCTTGGGCTGGACGACGCGAATCAGGTAGTCGGTGATCTTGTTGGGCGCGATCACGTCGCTCGCGAAACCGATGTACATGGCGGAGAACGTCTGACCGACCTTCACCGTCAGAACCGGCTGCTGCGAGCCCGGCGGCAGCTGGTTCAGAACGGCGTTGACCTTGGTGTTGATCTCGGTCAGGGCCTTGTCGACGTCGTAGTTGAGGCGCAGGGCGGCCGTGATCGTGCTCACGCTCTGGCGGCTCGACGAGCTCATGAAGTCGATGCCGTTCGCCTGGGCGATGGAGTTCTCGAGCGGCGTGGTGATGAATCCGGCCACCAGCGACGGGTCGGCCCCGAAATAGGTCGTGGTCACGGTGACGACCGCGTTCTGCGTCCGCGGATACTGCAGAACCGGCAGGAGCCCTATCGAGCGCAAGCCGAGAACGAGCAGCGTCAGGCTCACGACCGTCGCGAGAACCGGCCGCTCGATGAAAATGTCGGTGAATTTCCTCATCCGGACCCCCTATTGGTCCTTGGGTTT
>Ga0137409_10000389_pt1 | contig 47684 bp, 41 predicted proteins | sample CZODoug1_16funga_FD_122059 | JGI IMG/M metagenome (GOLD analysis project Ga0137409, IMG submission 122059) | Vadose zone soil fungal communities from Angelo Coast Range Reserve, California, USA - CZODoug1_16fungal (Hybrid Assembly) | ecosystem: Environmental > Terrestrial > Soil > Vadose zone...
GTGCTCCTCATTGACGAGCGCCCGGAAGAAGTTACGGATATGCAGCGCTCGGTGAAGGGCGAAGTGATTTCGTCGACGTTTGATGAGCCGGCGGCGCGGCACGTTCAGGTTGCCGAGATGGTGATCGAGAAGGCCAAGAGACTGGTGGAGCACAAGCGTGATGTTGTGATTCTGCTGGATTCGGTGACGCGTCTGGCTCGCGCCTACAACACGATTGTTCCGCCTTCAGGCAAAGTGCTCTCCGGTGGTGTGGATTCGAATGCGTTGCAGAGGCCGAAGCGGTTCTTTGGGTCGGCTCGGAATATTGAAGAGGGTGGGTCGCTGACGATTATTGCGACGGCGCTGATTGATACCGGATCGCGTATGGATGACGTGATCTTTGAAGAATTCAAGGGCACGGGTAACATGGAAATCATCCTGGAGCGCAAGCTGGTCGACAAGCGCGTGTTTCCGGCGATCGATATTCAGCGTTCTGGGACACGAAAAGAAGAATTGCTGATACCGAAGGAAGATTTGCAGAGGATTTGGGTGCTGCGTAAGGTGCTCAATCCGCTATCGCCGGTGGAGGCGATGGAGTTGCTCATCGATAAGCTCGGGAAGACGAAGAACAATACGGAGTTCTTGTCGAATATGAGCGCGCTGTAAGATTCAATGTTCGGTAGACTCCCGCTCGCGCTTAGTTTCCGCATTGACTGCAGCACAGATCAAACGCGGAACATCGCTTGGATGTCTCGGCTGCCGTGGATCACGCGAAGAATGAGCACGTTCTGACCCTCGATCCGGTAGACGATGACATAACGGTCAACCGGATAACTCCGTCTTCCTGCGCCTAGGTCGTAATCGCGTGGACGTCCAAGATAGGGATGTTTGGTGAGTAGGAAGAATCGATCTGTGAGGGATACAACTTGGCGGCGGGCAATCTCAAGCTTGCCGCTTTCCTGAACGATATAGTCCCAGATTTGGTCTAGATCCGCTTCGGCTTGTGCCGTAAGGCGGTGCGCCATCAGCGGGGTGCTGATTTCTCCGCAGCCAGCCGGGCAAGGCCGCGTTGATGTACTTCCTCGGCGAGCGCGCGCATGGATTCCTGAGAAATGACGCGGCCTTCGCCACGGGCTAGCGAGGCCTCGGCCTCATCGAGAGTTGCCAGAAGTTCCGCGCGCTTGCGCTCCCGCTCTTCCCACAAGGCTAGAGCTTCCTCTAATGCATCCTCGACCCGGTGTAGCCGTCCGGACTCGATCGCCTGTCGGACGAAGACTTCCTGATCGGGAGTCAGGTGCACTTCCATAAGACAAGGTTAGGAGAGAGAAAAGCGGGTGTCAAGCGGCGATGGCAAAACCAGGTGAAGGACAGAGTTAGAGTTTTCCAGTTCGAGTGGTACGGCATCAGTTTAGTTAATCATGTCGTGAGGGCGATAACGACGGAGCCTTGGGGTCGGCGTTCCTGCGCTGAGAATTCGCTACTCACATCGCAGGGCAGTCATGGGATCGACAGACAAAGCTCGCAGGGCAGGGATTAGGCAGGCGAGACCGGCTACCACGATCACCAAGAGCGAGACCCCGAGCACCATCAACGGATCGTGCACTCCGTTCTCGATCCAGCGGGTAACTACCCTGCCCATGCCTAGGCTGAGCGCTACGCCAGAGGCAAGGCCGAGACCCACGCTGATGGCTGCGGACAGCAGAACGATCCGTAGTACGTCCGCACGCTGCGCACCCAGCGCCATGCGGATGCCGAACTCGCTCGTCCGTTGTATCACGCTGTAGGACACGACGCTGTACAGGCCCACCCCTGCCAGTACTAGCGCCAACCCCGAGAATGCACCAAACAGGATGGAGACCAGGCGCGCATTAGCCCATTCGGGTTCGCGTCTGATCCACCCCTCGAGATCCTGCACGTTCGAGTCTATCTGCTGATCGGGATTGATCGTGCCGATCTCCTTTCGGATGCTGTGCAGCATGGCCAGCGGCTCGCCCTGGGTCCGGACGAGAATTTGGGTTCCCATAAACATGTTGACCGTGTAGGGAAGGTACACTGCCGGCAAAATGGGCTTGTCGAGCCCGTCATCGAGGGCATCGGCAACGACACCAACAATTTGGAGCCAGCCGTCACTCCCGGCCGCGTTGAGCAGGTACGGCGGTTGGCCTGTTAATCGGGGCAAGCGCACTGAGTGGCTCAGGACATCTTCGCCGGGAAAGTAGCGGCGAACGAAGGTCTGGTTGACGAGCGCAAGCGTAGCGCCACGCGAGACTTCGTTCTGTTCCCAGAAGCGTCCTTCAACGAGTGGGATATGGAGGATGGTGAAGTACTCTGGGCTCACAAAGTTTGCCCGAGCGTCCTGCTGTTCGACCGCGGTTTTGCCCAGGATCTCGAAGGTTTGGGGCCACCCGTTGCTCGGGGGGGTGGCGTTGTTGGAAATGCCTGCTGAGATTACTCCGGGCATGGCAGCGACCCGCTCGCGAAGCTGGGCGAAATAGGCTGCTCGTTCCGCCCAGCCGTTGAGTGTGTTTTCGTGGACGGGAATGCCGACGGACATCACACGGTTCGGGTCGTAACCCAGCGGCCTCTGCATCATGCGGGAAAATCCCTGGATGGCCGCGCCTGCAGCGGTTAGCAGTAACAAGGTTAGAGCAATCTGCCCGGCAATCAGTCCTGTGTGCATACGCTTGCCGCGCACGCTGCCTGCCATTTTGTGTGTGCCGGCCTGGATGACCTGATTGATCTCCCTTCGCGCCGAGTCCAGAGCGGGGAAGACTCCGAACAGCACACCCGAAAAAGCTGCCAGGCCCACACTGAAAAGTAGAACTGGGAGATTGACGTGAAAATCGGCTTCGTGGGGGAAGGAATACTCGGGCAGCCAGGCCACGATGAAGTCCACAGCCTGGTAGGCAAGCACCACGCCCAGCCCCGCGCCGATCAAGGCGAGGAGCAGCGACTCTGTTAGCAGTTGCCGCACAATCCGGAAACGGCTTGCTCCCACCGCGGAGCGTACCGCCAATTCGTGCTGGCGCGCGGAGCCCCGTGCCAGAAGCAGAATCGAAACGTTGCTGCAGCCAATCGCCAGCAACAAGGCCACAGCTCCGAAGAGCAGATAGAGTGTGCCACGCAGGTCGCGGACATAGTACTCACTTAGCCTTCGCAGAATGATTCGGAACTGCGGAGGGTAGTTATTCGGCTTCTCCTTGTCGAATTGCTGTAACAGGGGGAAGAGCTCCGCTTCGGCGGCTTCGGTAGCGACGCCACGCTTGAGTTTCAGGTTCACACTGTAGATTTTGTCCTGAGCCTGCGACATATTGAGCGGGAGATAAACATCGCCGTCCATCCAGGTAAAGCGGGGTGGCAGGACGCCCAGGATGGCGTAGTCTTTGTGGACGAGCTGGATATTCTTGCCGACAATGCTGGGATCGCTGTTGAAGTGCCGCCGCCAGAAGTTGTAGCTCAGGACCGCCACCGGTTCAGGTTCCTGGAGGTCGGGTGCGTCCGAAGGCAGGATGTAGCGGCCGAGGATCGCCGGCATGCCGAAATATTGGAAAGCATCCCCGGTAAAGTAAACCGCTGCCAGGTCTTCCGGAACATCATTCCCAGTGATGACGAGGTTCCACCTGTTCATGGCGATGACGTCTTCGACCGCATGCACCTGCCGTAGTTGGCGTACCTGGGGCCCCGTAAAGCCTGGCCCACCCTCGTGGCCAGCCTTGTCGAGGGTGTGGATCTCACAGACTCTGTCGAACCCGGCGTAAGGCCAGGCGTTGACGACCGCGCTGTAGATTACGCTGAAGACCGAAACGGTCGCACCGATTCCAAGCGCCAACGAGAGGATTGCGGTCAAGGAAAAGCCGGGAGTTCTCGCCATCAGGCGAAAGGCAAAGCGCAGGTCTTGCAAGAGCTGCCGCATGAAAGCCTCGCGTAAGGAATGGCAAAGTGATCGTTTTCTCTGTAGGCAAAGCAATTCGGGCACCGCGGGCGTCATGCTTTAAGTTGCTCATTCTTCTGAGAAATATCTTCGAAGAGGGGATGTGCAAGTGTCCAATTTCCCCATCGGCTGTTCGGAAATGGACGGGAAGTTGTGCGCAGACGCTGGATTCTCGAAGGGACCGAGGCGACCAGTTCTACTTGCATCCAAGACTCAGTTGACACATAATACGTGTCCACTTATACTGTGTGAATGAATGTCACTCTGTCGATCGACGAGCAGTTGGTTGCCCGCGCTCGCAAGAAAGCGGAGGCCATGGGGAAAAGCCTGAATCAGGCAATTCGCGATTACCTGCAAAAGCTGGCTGGCGAGGATGATCCCGAACGGAGCATTGCAGAGTTTCAGAGTTTGTCTGGCAAGGGACACTCGCGGGGGTGGAGGTTTGATCGCGACGAAATTCATGAGCGTGAGAATCGGTGAGCGGAAATAGTTCCCGTGACCACATGGCGCGAGAGTCTCGGCATGCGTAGCTTTTTTGATACGAATGTTCTGGTTTACGCAGACGACAAAGCTGCGCCGAGCAAGCAGCGGCGAGCCCTAGAGTTGGTGGCTGAGCACCGGCGGGCAGGAACGGGCGTGGTTTCCCTACAGGTGTTGCAGGAGTATTTCGTCACCGTCACGCGTAAGCTGCAGGTGGATGCGCGGACTGCGCGGCGGAAAGTGGAGCTGCTGGCGGAGTTTGATGTGGCTACTCCGGATGTCGCGGACGTACTCGCTGCCATCGACCTCACGCGGTTGCACAGCTTTTCCTTTTGGGACGCTTTGGTATTGCGCTCGGCGCAGCAGGCGGGGTGTGGAGCGTTGTTCACGGAGGACATGCAAAATGCCCGGGAGATGGACGGGTTGCGGATCGTGAATCCGTTCCGGTAGTACCCACGACAGTCCATCGGATTCATCGATCGGTCTGCGTGGTTAGAGCCGTATCCCGACGGCCCCGTAGTGTAGCGTCGCAGCGTTGCAGTGTTGCTCCACCCAAAAGCTGAACTGCAGATCCCTCCCGTTGGTCGGGATGACAAGGCTTTTGAGTTCTCAGTTGAGCCGGCCGAAAGCGCTTGCCCTGATGCGACTCTCTGCTAAACTGTGCGGCCATGAAGACATTCGTTGTTCGAACTCTTTGCGCAGTGGTGTTGCTGGCGACTCTTGTAACCGCGCAGGATGTCATTCCTCTTTATCCTGGCACGGCGCCTGGGTCGACGGCGGAGAATTATCCCGAGACACAGTACTTTTCGAAACTTTGGAACACGGATGTTGTCGCCAATGTGACCAAGCCTAGCCTGACGGTTTTCAAGCCTGCCCCGGAGTTGAGAAATGGAACAGCGGTGGTTATCTGTCCGGGTGGTGGTTTTATGGCTCTCTCCATTACGAGCGAGGGCACCGATGTGGCTAAGTTTCTAGCTGAGAGAGGTGTGACGGCTTTTGTGTTGAAGTACCGCATCGCGCATACGGGCGAGGACGCTACGCAGGAGTTTGCTGCGATGCTGGAAGATAAGCAGAAATTTCACGAGATGTTAGGAAAGATTCTTCCCTTGACGGTGGCCGATGGGTTGGCAGCGGTCACCTATGTTCGGCAGCATGCGTCGGATTGGGGAGTTTCCGCTGACCGAGTTGGCATTATCGGGTTCTCCGCGGGTGGTGCGGTGACTGCCGGAGTTGCGCTCCAGTACAGGCCGGAAGGCCGGCCCGCCTTCGTGGCCCCGATCTATGCGGGCGGGGAGACATTTAAGGATTTGCCGGTTCCAGCGGACGCACCGCCTATGTTTGTTGCGGCGGCGACGGATGATTCGCTCGGACTCGCGCCGGAGAGTATTGCTTTGTACGTGAGGTGGATAGGTGCGCACAAGTCGGCGGAATTGCATATGTATGCGAAAGGTGGGCACGGGTTCGGGATGCACAAGCAGAATCTCCCTACGGATCATTGGATCGATCGGTTCGCCGAGTGGATGGAGTTGCAGGGGTGGTTGAAGAAGTGAGTCGGGCCGCGTAAGAGCCTCAGCCAAAGAGTTCCGCCTGAGATCCGCGCCTGAAACCCCGGCTGAAACGCCGCCCCTTCGGCTTTGCTCAGGGCAGGCCCTGTCGCTCACGCGACAAGGACGAGGCACCCTTGTCCGGGAGTGGTTATTGCGGGTGGGGGAAGTTCAATCTGCGTAACAAGTTTTGGAATCGCGGGTCGGAGTGCAGACTGTCCAGCCGCAAATCGGATTGCAGTTCCAACGCAAGATCCCAAGACTTTTCTACATAGGCCTTTTCCAGAAATACAAACGCTTGCTCTCTATTTCCCAGACCTGCATAGACGGTCGCCATCAGGTAGGGCGACACATATTCACTTTTCGCTTTTTGTTCCAGGCCGTGAAGCACTGTTTCGGCCTCGGACTTTTTGCCGATTGCGCCGTAGGTGTGGCCCAGGGCGGCTACGGCGCGCTGAGCTCCGTTCGACATCTCGATCGCCTTCTGATATTCGGGAATTGCTTCAGACCGTTTCCCCAAGCCTTCGAAGGCGGTGGCGAGGTAATAGTGTCCGACCCATTCCTTGGGGTTTGCGGCTAATTCCTTGCGGCTCGCGGTGAGCAGACCATCATAGTTGCGGAGCAGAGCGTTCACATTCGATTCGCTGGCCGCGAAGCTGTAGCCGGGATCGAGCTCGGCGCTCTTGGCGATCTCGGCTAGAGCTTCGGAGCGCTGACCCTGCCAAGCCAAGAAATAGCCATGCAGCAAGTGAGCGCAGCCGAAGTTGGGAGCCAGTGCGATGGATGTGTCGAACTCGCGCCCGGCGCCGGCCCAGTCCCAGTCTTGCAGCCAAGCCAGCATAGCCAGCGTGGCGTGCCCTTGTCCGACGCTCTCATCGAGTTCCATGGCTTTGCGGAGAGCCTCACGGGCCGGACCAACGGCGCTGGCGGGAGATATCTCATGGAAGATCGCCAGATACACATAGCAATCGGCGAGACCAACATAGCCGAGGGCGAGTCCGGGATCTTTTCGGATGGCTTCTTCGAAGTACGGTTTGGCGGCCTTGAGATCCTGTGTTGTCAGGGAAGCGGAGGTTATGTAGGAACGTCCGCGAAGGTAGGCATCATAAGCTTCTGGGTTCACGGCGCGGCTTGAGTTGGCGCGCGCTTGCTGCTGCGGGGTGACCTCGATGCGAATCTGGCGGGCGATGGATTGCGCCATGTCGCGTTGCAGATCAAGAATGCCGCGCATTTCGCGCTGGTAGTCTTCGCTCCAGAGATGGCGGTCGTTGGGTCCATCGAGCAGTTGCACGGTGATGCGGACTTGATCGCCTTCGCGGCGGACGGAGCCTTCGAGGATGCCGTCGACGCCGAGTTCGCGCGCGATTTGGGGCAGATGTTTCTTCGTCCCCTTGTACTCCATGATGGAAGTGCGGGAGATTACTTTGATGGCGTGAATTCTGGAGAGCTCGGTGATGAGTTCTTCGGTCATGCCGTCGGCGAAGTATTCCTGAGCGGGATCGCCTGAGAAATTCTGGAGGGGGAGGACCGCCAGGGAGTGGATGGCTGGGACGGGGCTCTTCGCGTAAAAATGTTGCCACGTCATCCAGATGGCAAAGCCAAGGGCGAGGCAGGCCACGAGAGTAATGAGGAAGCCGGAGCCGAACTCGGGGCGCCTGGCAATTCTTGCTGGTGGAGGGTCGGTCTTCGATTTTGATTTTTCGGGCTCTATCCAAGGGGCTTGGACTTCCTCCACTGACCCGATGAAGCGGTATCCGCGTCGAGGGAGCGTCTCGATATATTTCGGCGAGTCTGCGGAATCGCCGAGCGCTTCGCGGATGCGGGCGATGGCGTTGTGAAGGCTGTGGTCGAAATCGACAAAGGTGTCAGCCGACCACAGTTGGGTCCTGAGTTCCTCGCGTGTAACCAGGTTGCCGGCGCTCTGCAACAAGATGCACAGCACCTGGATGGGCTGACCCTGGAGGCGCAGCTTGATGCCACGTTTGCGCAGCTCACTCGCCTGGAGATCCAGCTCGAAAGAATCGAAACGCAAGATGCGGGCTGCTGAAACAGGCGCCGACATGATCCTCCCCTAAGCTTCAGAAAAGGCTACCACAAGTTTCGGTACAAAAGAGGTGTGCTGTTTGGGCAGCAAGTCATTCCGTTTCATTGACTTAGCTTTGGAGGAAACTTGGAGGTGCAATGGAGTTGCCGAGGATTGACGGGCTAGCCCTTCCCGGCGAGAGTAGCGCCTAGACAGTGAAGATCGACTGCTGAGGTTTCAAACTCTAGGGAGGAAGAAATGAATACTGTTACAAAACTCTGTGTCTTTGCAAGTTGTCTAACTCTTGCCGCCACGGCCGCGCTCGCGCAAAGCAAAGCGGCGCCGAACGTGCCCAACATCGCTCAGATCGTTGCCTTGGACGAATGCGATCCTACCACCTTTAATGCTGTGCTGGGTCCGGACTTCTGCCATAACGTCTCGCTTGGAGCGTTCACGACGTTCAACGATCTGTTCGCCAAGGCGGCGGCGGGAAAACCGGATCCGAATTGGGATTTTGAGCCGGATACGATTCGGATCAAAGAGGGAACCGTGCTGACTGTGGCCGACGAGGGTGGAGAGCCACATACCTTCACCGAGGTCGATAAGTTCGGCGGCGGCTTCATTCCGGGGCTGAATTCCGGGGAGGAGACGGTGCCGGAATGCGTTGGCGGGTTTTCTAACCTGGCCGTCGCCAAGACCCGCATCCTGCAGGGCAGCCACCTCGAGGTTACGAATCTTTCCAAAGGGGAACACAACTTTGAGTGCTGCATCCATCCCTGGATGCGGACGAAGGTGATCGTGAAGTAAAACGTCGTTCAGCAAACGTCGTTAAAGCAAACGTCCGGGGGGATGTTTGCAGGTGCCCGCTTGAGCCGTCCGCGGCTGGGCGGGCATTTTTGTTGCTACAACACTTAAGTTTCCGCTTGACAATCGATTTCCTGTGGGGTAATACTTAAGCATACGCTTGACTATCAAGCGTCGGAAAGGAAGAAGAAGTCATGGAGACAGTCATGGAAAAGACCACGGTTACCCATGGAACGTTTGTCATTGAGCGGAGTTATGCGGCTACGCCGGAGCGCGTGTTTGCTGCCTTCCAGGACCCAGCGAAGAAGAGGCGCTGGTTTATCGAGGGGAGGAACAACGAGGCGGAGACCTTCGAAATGGATTTCAGGGTGGGAGGCACGGAACGGTCCAGTTATCAGATGGGGCCGAATTCGCCGTTTCCGGGGACGGTGATTTCGAATGAGACGAAGTACATGGACATTGTGCCCAACCGACGCATTGTGATTGCGTACACGATGTCGATGGGGGAACGACGGTTTTCGTCGTCGCAGGCTAGCTTTGAACTGGTGCCTTCGGAAAAGGGGACGGACCTGGTTTTTACGGAGCAGGGAGCGTATTTCGAGGGCTCGGATGGGGTGGAGAGGCGGGAACAGGGGTGGCGCCAGTTATTGGAACATCTGGTTAAGGGAATTGATGTGGCAGCCTAGAGCGCTGGAAAGGTGCGCCGTATGGCTCATAGAAAGATTCAGGTTGATCGTGTTTTTCACGCACTGGGCGATCCTACGCGACGGGCGCTGGTGGAGAGATTGAGCGATGGGCCGCTTACGGTTTCTCGGCTGGCGAAGCCTCTTGCCATTACTCTGGCGGCGGTGGTGCAGCACTTGCAGGTATTGGAAAAGAGCGGGTTGGTGCGCACCGAGAAACTCGGAAGGGTCCGGACGTGCCGCATTGAGACTGCGGGACTTTCAGTAGCGGAACAGTGGATTGAGGACCGGCGGGCGACTTGGGAGAAGAGGTTGGATCGGTTGGGGGGGTTGCTGGAGGAGGAAGGCTGAGCGCTTACCAAGACCACGGGGGCGAGGCGCCCGAGCCACACGGGTTGCCAGCTACTGTCACACAGAATTCACTTGGTATTCACCTTTCTTTAACTAAAGTTCATCTAGATTTCTCGGCAGGGACGTGGACGCAGATCCGCGAATCCCGGAGGAGAAATGAGGATGAAGAACTGTCAGTTGCAAACGTCACAGAATTTACCGTGGAGGTTATTTGTGCGATCTCTGGCCATTATGGCAGTTGTGTTCGGTGCGACTGCGCTGGCGACCGCCGATGATGATCGCGAGCCTTATGCCATCGGGCTTTGGGGCGACCTGCCGTACTCGGCGGCACAGGCGGCGGCCGTGCCGAACCTGATTGCCGATATGAACGCGCAAAAGCTGGCGTTTACGGCGCATGACGGGGATCTGAAGAGTGGCGGCAGCGAGTGCACGGATGCGGTCTATACGCAGGCCTTGGCTTACTTCGTCTCGCTGAAGGCGCCCGCGGTTTTTACGCCTGGAGATAATGACTGGGTCGATTGCGACCGCATCGCCGGTTATAACTCTCTTGCGCAGTTGGATAAGGAGCGCGTGCTCTTCTTCAGCACCTCGTACACACTGGGACAACACCAACTGAAGCAGAAGGTGCAGACCGACGCGCTGTGTCTGGGCGTGAGTGGGAACGTGCCTTGTGTTGAGAACCGCCGCTGGACGGTGGGCGGGGTAACATATGCCACGCTCAATATTCAGGGCTCCTGCGATAACCTATGTGACACGTTTCCGGACCCGGCGGAGTATGCTGCGCGTAACCAAGCGGATATTCTTTGGATGCAACAAACTTTTACGGAAGCAAAAGCGCGAAACTCGGCTGCGGTCATGTTGATCTCGCAGGCTGATCCTGGGTTCGACTTGACGGACATCACGCGCGGGCCGACCCGCGATCCGAAAACGCTCGCTGAAACAGACGGTCTTCCCGATGGCTTTCAGGAATTCCTGCTGGTTTTGCGGGATGAGGTTGTGGCGTTTAGAAAACCGGTCGCGTATGTTCATGGCGACTCGCACTATTTCCGGACGGACAAGCCGTTTCTGAACGCATTGGGGCAACGGCTGGAGAACTTCACGCGAGTGGAGACGTTCGGTGATAACCAAGCAAACGGAACCAACGACGTGAACTGGCTCAAGGTCCTGGTTGATCCTCGAAGCCGGGAAGTGTTCGCGTATCAGCAGCAGATTGTTCCTGCGAACCGGGTGGCGGTGCCTGCGCCCTAGTTGGTCGATTCCAAATAGGGTAGAGTCCTGACCGGGGACACATGTAAAAGGAAAAGCCTCTTGAAGACGACCTTCAAGAGGCTTTCGCTTGTTACATTTCCAGAACCTACTTAAAGGTGAACGCTTTGACGTCTGGATTCGCCTTCGCCGTCATGACTTCGAAAGCGCCGATGAAGCCGGGATTGGTCTTGAGAGAGTCAGAGGCCAAACCATCGTAGTCGCCCATGTAGACGGAATTGATCAAGCCGTCGATGCCGTGCTCGGGACCGAAACTGGGCACCGCGACCTTGCTATTGGTCCAAGTGAAGCCGTTGGTGGAGGTACCGCAGAACCGCTCGATGCCAAAATTGGAGGCGTCGTTACGGCGGTCATACCAGCAGGCGCCCACTTTTCCGGTGGCATCGACGGCGATGCCTGGTTGGTAGTGGTCGTGCCCGTAGCCGACACGCGGCTGCAGGTCCGCGTTGACTTTGATGGGCGCGAAGCCCCAGGTTGCGCCCTTGTCGGTGGAGAAGCGCAGTAGGACGTCGTCAAAACCGTAAGCTCCGGAGATGCCGAAGACATCCGGAATGGATTTGTCGCGACCGTCGTCCCAGGTTACGTAGATTGTTCCATCTGTAGGTCCGCCGGAGCGATCGACGGTCATATCGAGTCCCAGGAAGTCGCGGAAGCTGCCCTGGAGATAGAACGTATCGCCTCCGCCGACGATGCCATCGACTACGGTGTGGCCCTTGGGCTTCTTGCCGCGAGCGTAGCTGGTGAAGCGCAACTCGCGGGCGCCAATGGGGAAGTTGGTAAAGTGTACCCACGCCAGGTTAACTTTTCCGTCGGACCCGACCACTACGTGCGAGCCTTGCAGAGCGTCGCTGAAGCCGCAAACGGTGTCGATGATCGTGGGCGCGCCCCAAGTCACTCCACCGTTTCCGGAGGAGACGACTTCGATTGCAGTTCGCGCATCATTCGGGCAAGCCGGATCACTGAAGGTGTAATCGAAATCCGTGTAGGAAATGTAGATGCGCTTGGGGTTGGGAGGATCGACGCTGAGCCACTCTTTGTCAATCTGATGTGAGAATCCATTCTTGTAGACCACGGGAATCGGATCAGACCAAGAGGCACCACCGTCGGTCGAGGTGGAAAACCCAACGGTCGAAATAGGATTGGTGGCGGTGTCGGAAGTGGCAAAGAGTTGGGCGTAGTAGAAATTCGAAGGGCTGGTGCACGCTACTTGCGGGTCGCCTTCGAGGAAGTTGTCGAGGTTGGCTCCGGGAGGCATGGCGCCAACGTCTTTGAAGGTGGCTCCGCGATTGGTGGAGACGGCTGCGCCGCTGAACGACAAACCGCCCGTGCCATAGACGAGAGTCTGAAGGAAGCTGCCGGAATCGTTGAAGCCGACTACGACGCTATTGCCGCACCAGGCGGTAGAGGTTTCACTTTGCGTGAAGCCAGCGAATCCAGAAAGGTCCAAATCCGTTGACGAGTCCGACACCGTGCTCACGCCGGAAGTGGAGGCAGCGGCTGCCATCTGCGCTTGCATTTTAGCGGCAAGAGCGGGACGGGACATCGGTTTGGCGAGAGCGGGCAGCATATTCTTGAAAGCTACAGCCGCGTGCGCGGCGTTGGAGGCGCCGTCCATAGCCATTCGAAGCGAAGCGGGGAAGCGGTTGTAGGTCTTTAACTGCTGCTGCAGGCGGGCGTTGATCGTTTTCAATCGCGCGGCATCTACTTGCGCCGAAGAGACGGGAACTGCGACCACGAGGCATAACACGGTCAGGGACAAACATGCGGACCACTTTGCTTTGGTCAATCGGGCCTCCCACGGCACCTAGATGTTTTGCATGAATGCGGACGGGCCCGGCCGAGCTCGCAACGGAGGGAGCAGACAAGAGTACCCGCAGAAAGACAAGCGAGAGTGCGGAAAATTCTGCCACGTCTGCGGACATTTGGAAAGAAGAAAGTTGTTGTGGAAAAAGATTCGCCCTCGGCTGTAGGGCTTGCGGGACGTGGAGTTTGGGGAAAGGAGGTCGATTTGTAAGCAATACCACTGAAGCTGGCGCTAGTCGCGAGTTTCGACTACGAAAACGCGTCCTGGAGGTCCGGTTTGAATCTTGTTCTGCTCGAAAGCGTCCTTAATTCGGAGACGCAGTTCGCGGCTTACATCGAACTGGCGGCCGGGGCGGGTGCGCGCGACGACCAGGTAGTCCGCTTCGCCGTTGGCTACGCGGTCGATGCCGAGGACGCGCGGAGCGACGACGAAATCTGAGGTGTATTCGGAGTCGGCCGCCATGGTACTGCCGACCTGCTGCAATAGAGCAGTAATGCGGTCGCTGGGCTCGGTGTAGGCGGTGGTGGTCCGTATGAGCACCTGGGACCAGTCGCGCGACATGTTGGAGACGAGTTTGATCTCGCTATTGGGGACGATGTGGACGGTGCCGTCGTCGTCGCGGAGGACGGTACGGCGCAGGGACATGTCTTCGACGTTGCCCCGCACTCCGGCGATGCGGATGGAGTCACCGATGTCGTATTGGTTCTCGAGCAGGATGAAGAAGCCGTTGATTACGTCCTTGACCAGCGTTTGCGCACCGAAGCCGATGGCGAGGCCGGCGATTCCGGCGCTGGCCAGCAGAGGGCCGAGATTGAAGCCCAATTGCGAGAGAATCTCCAGCGACGCGACGAAGAAGATAGCAAACTTGCCCACGCTGCCGATGACGCCGGCCATAGTTTTAACCTGGCGGGCGCGCGCGTCGGAATAACGATCGGTGACTTTGAGAGTGCCGACGCGGGTGGTGATGGCGCGCAACAGCCGGATCAGGAAAAACGAGACAAGCAGGACAAATACGATCTTGGGCAGGTCATGCTGCAAGAACTGGTGCGAGTCCTGCCGCCAGTCGCGCAGAAGTCCCTGGAGGTCGAATGTTTCCGGAATGATTGCGGCGAAGTCGATCATTATTGCTGGCATTGTCGCTGGGCCGGATTATAACAACGACGTTGCATATAATTGTGAACAGGGAAATCTTCGAGGTGAATGTGATTGTTTCACGATGGCGGGTTCCTCTCCTACTGCTGGCTTTGAGTTGTGGGCCGGTATTCGCTGCTCCGACCCAAGAACCGCTGGTGACTCAGGCAACAGGTGAAAGCGGGTTTGGTTGGAATCCATCAGTTGCACTCCTGGGAAATGGCGGGCGTTGGCCTACTGCCACGAAGTTCGTCGAGACTCAAGGGCAGCCCGCTCGTCACGGTGATGCCGAGAATCAGGACCCGGTCGAGGACGAGGCGCACCGCAAGTTCGAGCGCGATCAGCAGAAGAAGGCGAATGAGGAGCGTTTCCAGAAATTGAAAGAAGATACCGAGAAGCTGGTGCAACTTTCCAACGAGTTGAAGGAATATGTAGGCAAAGCCAACGAGCACACGTTGTCGTTGGATGTGATTAAGAAGGCCGAAGAAATCGAGCGTCTGGCGAAGAGCGTGAAGGACAAGATGCGGGCGAATTGATTGTTCAACTAGCTGCGCGAAGCCCGGTGGCGGTCAGCCCAGGCTGCCCATAGTGGCATAAGCCACAGCGAAAGCGCGCCCCAAGCCATGGATTTTTCGCTGGGTGGCGGTCCTCCGAACATGGCGCCCATCCAGACGAAAATCAGAAAAAGGACGAGTGAAATCAAGGCCCAGGTGCCGATGCGATCCTTCGGGCGGGTTTCGTGCCAGTAGAAACAGAACCCAATCGCGAAGACGGCGCTCTCAACGGCCCCGGTGGCCGGCACGCTGTTCCAAAGTCCTAATCCATAATGGCCTGTGCCACCAGGCCATAGGGGCAGGTCCGGGCGATGCACGATCCAGTCGAGAAACCAGTGGCTGAGCACGCCCAAGCCAACCATCCAGGCTCCCGCGCGATATCGGTGCAGGGCGAAGTACGCGAGGCCAACTGCGAGCGACCATCCCACGACCGCGAGCAGGCTGTGCGAAATAGGATAGTCGTAGAAATCGAACGGCGTGACACGGGTGATACCTGGCGCGATGCGGACATGCTCGAGGCCGAGGAGCAGAAAGATTGGCCAGATGAGATCCAGGAATCCTGTGGCGAAAACAAAGGGTGCCGCCGAGCGAGGTCTTGGGGGCGAAGCGTTTTGCGGCGAAGGCTGCACCAATGTGGCCGATAAACATGGCTAAGAAATCCGGATTCCAGAGAGACTCTAGCAGAAATCGCGAGAGCTTGGCCAAAGAGGCAGGGAAGAGTTATTATTGCAACTGGGTAGCAACTAGAATGCCTTTACCTCAAACCGAAGCACCCGGAAGACTGCAAGCGGAGTTGATGTCGCGCGGGCTGCGCATGACTCGGCAGCGTCGGACGATATTGGAAATCGTCGAGACGGCGAAGACTCACCTCGATGCCAGCCAGTTGCTGCGCAAGGCGCGGAAGGTGGATCCAGGGATCGACCGCGTCACCGTGTATCGAACATTGGGATTGCTGAAACGGCATGGGTTGGTGGACGAGCTGGATCTGATGCACCTGCAGGGCGAGAAGCACTTCTACGAGCGGCGTCCGGAGCGGGATCATATGCATATGGCCTGTTTGCGCTGCGGCAAGATTCAGGAGTTTGAAAGCAATCTGTTCGACCGGTTAAAGGGTCAGATTCAGCGCGAGTGCCGGTTCCACATCGTCGTGTCGCGCTTTGAAATCGGCGGATATTGCAGCGACTGCCGCACGGTCGCCAAGGGCTAGCCAAAAACAACAGCGAAATCAGTTATTTCCGACGGGCGGCCGACAATTCTCTTTGTTGGCCGTCAAGTTGCGTTGCATCTAGTTGCAACTGGTTTGCAACAGAATATTGCGAAAATTCTTGACTGAAAGAGTTCGGCCTTTTACACTTGGACCAGTATTTTATTGCAACCGAGTTGCAACTGGAGCAATCTGTGGGGAGTTTTCTTAAAGTTAGCCTTCTGGCAGGGATTGCCGCAATGGCACTAGCGGTGCCATCGCGTCTACAAGCGCAGGAGAGCCCTTATATGGTCACATACGATCACTATCTGGAAGAGCCTGGCAGCCTTGAGGTTGCGTACTTTTCAACGCTGGGAACGCAGCGCGCTGGCCATGACTTTCACGCTGGGTGGCTGGAACTGGAATATGGAGTGAAGGCTTGGTGGACGACGGAATTGTATCTGGATGGCCAGACGACCTTTCACGACAGCACGGTGTTCACGGGGTTTCGCTGGGAGAACCGGTTTCGGCTATTGCAGCGCGAGCATTTCATCAATCCGGTGCTCTATATTGAGTATGAGCAGATCAGCGAAGCGGACAAGATCATTAAGGAAGTAGAAGGGCACGATATCGAGGCCGATCATGCGGTCCCGAATGCCGAAGCGCGGCAGGGACACAATCACGAACTGGAACTGAAGCTTTTGTTGTCCAAGAACTTTAAGGGTTGGAATGTCGCCGTGAACCCGTTGGCCACGAAACCTTTGCTCCCGAGCGCGCCCTGGGAATTTGGCTATGCCGCAGGTGTGAGCCGTCCCCTGGCGCTGAAGGCATCGGCGCAGAAGTGCAACTTCTGCCGGGAGAATTTTTCTGCTGGCGTGGAAATGTACGGCGGACTTGGGGACAGGATCAGTCCGGGGCTGCACGAGACGTCTCACTATCTGGCTCCCGCTGTGGCCTGGAATCTTCCTTCGGGGTGGTCGTTTCGCGTGTCGCCGGGGTTTGGATTGAATGACAACAGCCACCAACTGCTCATGCGTTGGGGAGTCTCGCGGGAGTTTTCGGGTTTTGGCGAGACGATCAGTAAAATGTTTCGAGGCCGGCAATGAAAGGGCTATTTCTCTCACTGAGCATGCTGCTGTTGGGTGCAGTGGTGGCCCTGGCGCAGGCCGACCGTTCGAAAGGGCGGAACGCTGGTGATTCCCGTTTCGACTATGCCGAACTATCGAAAGCTCCGGAAAAGGCTCGTGCCCGCCAAAATCCGCTGGCTGGGGACGAGACAGCGGTTGCCGGCGGCAGGAATCTTTTCGAACGACACTGCGCGGAGTGCCACGGCCTCAGCGGAGAGGGCGGGAAGAAGGGACCGAGCCTGGTCGTCCCGGAAGTTCAAGATGCGACACCGGGGACAGTTTTCTGGGTGCTTACGAACGGCGTGGTGCGTCGCGGTATGCCGGTGTGGTCGAAGCTGCCGGAGGCGCAGCGCTGGCAATTGGTGAGCTACCTGAAGACTCTAAAGATAGAGACACCGACTGCGGCGGCAAAATAAAACGCCACCCGGCTTCGCGGGTGGCGTGGTTTCTTGCGGCTCGCGTTTATTCTGCTGAGCCGATCCTCATTCCGAAGAACGAACGGTACACGAACGACACCGAGACCAGGAAGAACGCCACCGCGAGGATGTGCTTCAGGTTGCCACCCTCGAGTTTGACCGCCAGTTCTACGGCTAGCAGGCCAAACAGCGTGGTGAACTTGATAACCGGGTTCAGCGCCACTGAGGATGTATCTTTGAAGGGGTCGCCCACCGTGTCGCCGACGACCGTGGCGTCGTGCAGGGGCGTACCTTTCTTCTTGAGTTCCGTTTCGACAATTTTCTTGGCGTTATCCCAGGCGCCGCCCGCGTTGGCCATGAAGATGGCCTGATAGAGGCCAAAGATCGCGATGGAAATCAAGTAGCCAATGAAGAAGAACGGTTCTACGAAGGCAAAGGCGAGGGTGCCGAAGAATACGGCGAGAAAGATATTGAACATGCCTTTCTGGGCGTACTTGGTGCAGATTTCGACTACCTTCTTGCTGTCTTCGACCGAGGCTTTTTCCGCGCCTTCAAGTTTGATGTTGGCCTTGATGAACTCGACCGCGCGATAGGCACCGGTCGTGACCGCTTGCATGGACGCTCCGGTAAACCAGTAGATGATGGCCCCGCCGGAGATCAATCCGAGCATGAAGGGTGCGTGCAGCAGGGACAGCTTGTTCACGTCCTGGGTCAGACCCGCGGTTAGTGCCATGATGATGGAGAAGATCATGGTGGTTGCGCCGACGACGGCGGTGCCGATGAGAACAGGCTTGGCTGTCGCTTTGAAGGTGTTGCCTGCGCCGTCGTTTTCCTCGAGCAGGTCTTTGGCGCGCTCAAAGTTGGCATCGATCCCGAAATTCTTCTTGAGATCGGCCTTGATGTTCGGCACTAGTTCAATCAGTGAGAGCTCATACACCGACTGGGCATTGTCCGTGACTGGTCCGTAGGAATCGACGGCTATTGTTACCGGGCCCATACCTAGAAATCCGAAGGCTACCAACCCGAACGCAAACACTGCTGGAGCCAACATCAACTCGCTCAACCCCTGCAACGAAAAGTAATAGGAGATGGCCATCAGGCCGACCATGGAGAGGCCGAGCCAGTAGCCGGAGAAGTTCCCGGCCACCAAGCCGGAAAGGATGTTCAGGGATGCGCCGCCTTCTTCCGATGCGGTAACGACTTCGCGGACGTGACGGGATTCGGTGGAGGTGAAGACCTTTACTAACTCTGGAATGATTGCGCCGGCCAACGTTCCGCAGGAGATGATGGATGCCAGCTTCCACCAGAGCGAGCCGTCGCCATTCAAGGTCGGAACGACGAGATAAGAAATCACGTAGGTCATGGCCATGGAAATGATCGACGTCAGCCATACCAGCGAAGTCAGGGGATGCTCGAAGTTCATTTTGTCGGCGTTGGCGTACTTCGCTTTTACCACCGCGCTGTTGATGAAGTAAGCGAGCGCGCTGGCGACGAGCATCATGATGCGCATGACGAAGATCCAGACCAGCAACTGCACCTGGATTCCCTGGTCTTTTACGGCGAGCAGAATAAAGGTGATTAAGGCCACGCCGGTTACACCGTAGGTTTCAAAGCCATCAGCGCTCGGGCCGACGGAGTCGCCCGCGTTGTCTCCCGTGCAGTCGGCGATTACGCCGGGGTTGCGCGCGTCGTCTTCCTTGATCTTGAAGACTACCTTCATCAAGTCGGAGCCGATGTCGGCGATCTTGGTGAAGATGCCGCCTGCGATACGGAGTGCGGCTGCGCCCAGGGATTCGCCGATGGCAAAGCCGATGAAGCAGGGGCCGGCGTAGTCGGCGGGGACGAAGAGAAGGATAAAGAGCATGATGAGCAGCTCGACGCTGATCAGCATCATGCCGATGCTCATGCCGGCTTCGAGCGGAATCTGATGGAGCGGGTACGGTTTGCCGCGTAATCCGGCGAATGCGGTGCGCGAGTTGGCGAAGGTGTTCACGCGAATGCCGAACCACGCCACTCCATAACTTCCCGCGATACCGACGAGGCTGAAGCCGAGGATAATCGGCAGCGTGACGGCCACGGATTTGCCTTGCACCGGCGCCAGCCATCCGAAATACATGGCGATGACGACGGCAATGAAGGCCCACAAAATCATGATGAACTTGCCCTGCGTTGTTAGATAGGTTTTGCAGGTTTCGTAAATGAGTTCGGAAATTTCGAGCATCGATTGATGCACTGGCAAGTTCTTCAACTTCGTGTAGATGGCCAGCCCGAACAGCAGGCCGAGAACGCAGAACACCAACCCAATCAGCAAGAGGGTGTGGCCATCGATTCCGCCGAGAAACTTGACGCTGGAAAGGTCGGGCAGCTTGAGAGCGGCTTCGCCGCCTCCTGCTTCCTGCGCCCATGAGGGCAGGGAACCGAGCGTAACGATGCCCGCTAACGTGGCGAGTTTTCTTGCGACTGCCGAACTGCATACCTTCGCTTGCAAGGATGCGAACCGGGTGAACATGTAGGAATCCTCCAGGGGATTAAAACGTGTAACGGAGATGAGAATGGGGTCCCGAGCGCGCGCTGAAGGCGTGTCCTGCTCCGGAATCGTGGCCTTCGGAATCGTGGTTCAGTCGCATCGGAAAAATTGCTTTGAGGACCCGACGAAGCCAATTAGCGCGTCCGACAGGTCCGTACAAAGCCCTTCTTTATAACATTTTAGCGAGGGTGGGTCAAACGAGTGTGGGGAGGGCAGGGAGGAATTCACCACGGAGACACAGAGACACGGAGGAAGCGACGCCATTGCGAGGATGGTCAAAATCTGGTATGTTAGCTAAGCTAAGTTAGCTAATAGGGTATGGCCACTGTCACGATCCACGAAGCTAAGACCAACCTCTCACGGTTGATCGAAAAAGCCTGTCGCGGGGAGGAAATTGTGATCGCGCGCGGTGCTCATCCGGTGGTGCGCCTGGTGTCGCTGAAAGACAGTAAAGGTTCGCGCCGACCGGGTTCGCTTCGCGGGAAATTCCAGGTAGGTCCTGAATTCTTCGAGGCGCTGCCTGCGGAAGAACTCGACAACTGGGAATAGGCGCTTTGCGACTGCTGCTGGATACCCACGCCCTGCTCTGGTGGTTGACCGACGACCCCTCACTGCCGGCTAGCGCGCGGAAACTCATCGCGCGCGGAGGCAATCGTGTTGTCGTCAGCGCTGCGTCCGCCTGGGAGATCGCGACCAAGGTACGACTCGGCAAACTCGCGATGGCTGCGGAATTCGCTGAGGATTTCGACCGCGTTCTAGTCCAAGAGGGCTTTGAGGGCCTTGCGATTTCGGTGGATCACGGCGTACGAGCGGGGCTACTTCCTGGGCCGAACAAAGATCCGTTTGATCGCATGTTGATCGCGCAATCTCAGGCGGAGGGAGTTCCAATTCTCAGCAATGATGCAGCACTCGATGGCTATGGCGTGCGGCGAGTCTGGTGATCGCGTGTGTGGGTCTCGGCCACTTCCTCGGACATGGAAGGTGGCACGAACGCCGTGCTCAGATACTGTTTCATGCACTGGATGCAGGGTGTATAGCCTTTGAGGAGCGCCTCGCTCGCGGGCATGCTGCGGACTTTGGTTTTGTCGTGCAGGAAACGGCATCCGGCCACGTGAAACATCTTCCCGTCATCTGCAACGTAGACGACTAGAGTGGCGGGCACGCCCGCAGCGGGGTGCGCCATCTCGGAACGCAACCGCGGTTCGCGAAAGGCTGAGCTGGTCGCTATGACTGACGCCGCAATCAGGAATGCCGCCGCTGTTGCCAGGACGAGCCAACTTAAGTAGTTCTTCCGCGGAGCGAGAGCCGGACCTTCGGCGTCGAGCCGCTGGCGCAGCCGTTTCTCGAAACCGAGGGGCAACTCCAGTACGCGGTCATCGCCGACGAGCTGCAGCACGTTGCGTGTGCCATCGAGTACCGCGGTGCAGCGCTTACATCCGCGCACGTGCGCCTCAACGGCAGCCCGCAGTTCCGCGTCGATCTCGCCGTCGAGATAGTTCGAGACTTCGCGCCAGACGTGTTCGCAACTGATTTCCATAGAACTATTCGACCGGATAGTCCGGTTCCTCTTTCCAGCCAGTCAGCATGGACATGAAATTGTTCCAGCCATGCAATGCCACCATGACCAGGTGTCCCAAAACAAATGCTACAAATGCTACCATCACAGCAAAGTGCCACCAGCGGGCCCAGTGGAAGCCGCCGAAGATCCACCCCAGCCAGGAGAACTGGACTGGCTTCCAGACTACGAAGCCGGACATGACCGACAGCAGGCCCAACCCGATCACCCCCGTGTAGGCCTGCTTCTGCAGCGGGTTATACGCCTCGCGGCTAGGCGGCTTCGGGCCAAAGAAAAAATAGTGGCGCACCATCGGCCAGATTCCCAGAATGTCCCGGGGTACAAAGAGAATCTGCCGGTAGTTGCCGCTGAAGAGCTGGTAACCCAGGTAGATTAGTCCTGTGCCGATATAAATCCAAGCGAACGTCAGGTGCCATTGCAAGGCCCCGCCGAGCCATCCTCCGAGCGCGAAGACTCTGGGCAGGTCGATGAAGTCTTTCTCCGGTAGCTTGGGTCCGAAGCTGGGGAACGCGCGGAAGATTTGCAAGCCGCTGCCGATCATGATGAACAGCGCTATCGCGTTCACCCAATGGCAAAGGCGCACGATGAGCGGGTGCTCGCGGACGGCTTGCGCGGCGTCGCCTGTTTTCGTGTTTTCAATGGTTAGGACTTGCGTTGCCATGTTCGCCTTACAGCCCGTAAAACTCCGAATAGCCCTGATCTTCCCAGTAGCCAAACTTCTGCACTACATTCGTCACCTTCATATCGGTCAGATACTTGGCTTGTTTGTATCCCACCTTCGTTGGGATGCTCAACCGAAGTGGTGCGCCGTGTTCACGTGTTAGCGGCTGGTCGTACATCTCGTAGCAAAGGAGCGTCTGCGGATGGAGGGCTGTGGCCATATCCAGCGTTTCGTAGTAATCGTCGGCGCATTCCACCGTTAGAAACCTGGCACTGAGGTCCGCTCCCACGGTTTTCAGGAAGTCGGAAAGCCGCACGCCGCCGAAGCGGCCAATTACGTCCCAGCCCTCTACGCACACGTGGCGGGTGTTCTGCGTGATCTTGGGCAGGGTCTGGATTTGTGCCAGCTTGTAGTCTCCGGGCTTCTGGACGGCGCCGCCCACGGTCAGGCTCCACGCGGCAAAGTCCACTTCGGGATCCTCCACGTCGTAGCCGTTGATGGGGAATTCATCCGGAGGCGTCAGCTCGGCGTCGGTAAACGTTGTGGCGAGATGGCCCGCGCGGAAGAGCTTTGCGGAAATCCAGTCGCTGGTCGCCAGGCCGGCATTAAGCAGGGGAGTCCGCAAGGAAGGAATCGCAAACGCGCCCAATGCCGCCAACGGAGCCAGCTTCAGCAGCTCGCGGCGGCTCATTTTGCGGAAAGCCCGGCGATCTGTCCGCGTAATCATTTACGTCTCTCGAAGCACCGATCCTCAAAGGGGTAGGATTCGACTGCGCTTAGAAAGTTTCGCGCTCGGTCGACCCATTAATTTGTGTAAATCCTAACGTAGTCGACCAGCATTTCCGAGGGGAAGGGCGTCGTGCCATTCGGGAGGCCGGGCCAGTCTCCGCCGACTGCCAGGTTCAGGATGATGAAGTTGCTTTGGCCAGTGTCGAACGGCCAGACTGCGCCGCTGAGGCCGTTCAGGCTCGCGGTGGTGAAGGTCGCGTAGGGATGGGCTGGGTCATCAATATAGTAGGCCACGGTTCCTGGGGACCAGATCATCCCGTAGGTGTGCCAGCCAGCTGCGGTTTGTCCCGCCGGAAAGTTGTATTTCGTGCCCAAGCCAGCGGCGCCCGTGAAGCCTGTGCCGTGGATCGAGCCTTCGTTCCAATCGGGCGTGAGCGGGGCGTTCACGCGTTCCAGTACGTCCTGCTCTCCGCACGCGGGCCAATTCAGGGTATCGATGTTGTTGCCCAGCAGCCAGGCGGCTGGCCAGAAGCCCTGCGCTTCCGGCACTTGCGCGCGAAATTCCAAGCGTCCGTACTGAAAGCTGAAGAGGCCTTGTGACTTCAGGCGCGCCGAGGTGTACACCCCAGCCGATGGCTGCTGCGCCGTGATGTGCAGATACCCATCCGTTCCTACGAATGCGCTGGGGTTGGTGGTGCTGCACGGCGAGGTCGACGAGCCCCAGGCACAGTAGTTTTCGAGCTCATGGTTGCCGAAGCCGCTGTTGCCGGTGTCGTAGGTCCAGGTATGCGGATCGGGCTGCGCTGGTGTGCCGGTTGTGTTGGCAAACTCGTCGCTCCACACGAGCGTGCCCGAGGCGACATTGGGCGAGAAGCTCTGACTGGTGACGGTACTGTTGATTCCCGAGGCGACGGCGATCGCCTTGATGGTCAGATTCGAGGCGACCAGAAACGGAGCCTGATATTGCTGCGAAGCGGTGGTCGGCGCGCTCCCGTCGACTGTGTAATAGATGATGGCTCCGCTCGTCGCCGACGCCAGGCTCACGATTACGGCGGTGCTCTGCGCGGGAGTTGTGGAGACGGTGGGGGCTGCCGTGGTTGGAGTGGGAGTGCCGATGCTGCTGGCGCTGGCTCCGCCGCATCCGGACAGCAAGGCGATTGATAAGAGGATCCCCATCAGTACCGTCGATCGTAGTTTCATGGCTAGCTCCAAAGGGAGGAAGGTGACGGACTATTCTCACCCAGCAGGTCGAGTTTGTCATCATGCTTTGGTGGTGCAACGCTTGGCTGCCTTACGGAGACTTCAGTCGCAGCGTCGCATCCCGAGAGCTGGTTTTGCGTTTGATCGCAAGCGAGAACAGGCCGATGAGGACCTCGATCCTGCGTGGGACAGCCCAACTCAAGCCAAAGAAGGCTGGAGTTGGCCAGCTTTCGTCAATAAAGAGCTAGGGCTTCATCCCCAGCTGCCAAAACAAGAACGAGTAGATATCCGCATACTCTTCGATCTGCTTGCTCACCGGCTTCCCGGCACCGTGACCCGCTTTACTCTCGATGCGGAGGAGGATTGGGCGGTCTTTGCTGGCGCCGTTCTTTGCCTCCGCCTGCATGAGGGCAGCCATTTTCTTGGCGTGCATCGGGTCGACGCGGGTGTCGGTGTCGGCGGTCATGAATAGGATTGAAGGGTACTCTGCTCCAGCCTTGACGTGGTGGTAGGGGGAGTAGGCATAAAGCCAGTCGAATTGCTTGGGGTCTTCGGCGGAGCCGTACTCCGGAATCCATAGCTTGGCGATTTGGAAGTTCTGATAGCGCAACATGTCCAGCAGTGGAACCTGGCATACCACGGCGCGAAACAGGTCTGGACGCTGTGTGAGCATTGCGCCCATGAGCAGGCCGCCGTTGGAGCCGCCCGTGATGGCGAGATGGTCTTTGTCCGTGTACTTTTCGGAGATCAGATATTCGGCGGCGGCGATGAAATCGTCGAAGACGTTTTGCTTTTTCTCCAGCATTCCAGCTCGGTGCCAGTCCTCGCCGAATTCGGAGCCTCCGCGTAGGTTGGCTAGAGCGAAGACGCCTCCGTGCTCCAGCCAAACGTAGCGTGCGCCGCTGAAGGTGGGATTGTTGCTCACGTTGAATCCGCCGTAGCCCGTGAGCCATATAGGATTCTTTCCGTCTAGCACAAGGCCCTTCTTGTGCACTACGAACATCGGGACCTTCGTTCCGTCTTTGGATGCAAACCAAAGCTGCTTTACTTCGTAAGCTGCGGGATCAATCGGGGCATCAACCTTTGCCCACAGCGCACCCTTCCCCGCTTTCAAATCGTAGTGATAGACCGACGGGGCGACCGCAAAGGAATGGAACGCGTAGAACACGTCGTTCCGGTCATGGCGGTTGCCGGTGGCAAAAATGCTGCCCAGGCCGGGTAGAGGAATATCGCCGAGGGGTTTGCCTTCCAAGGTGAATAGCTTGAGCAGGGAAGTTGCATTCTTCTCGTAACTAGCCAACAGTCTGCCGCCCGCCACCGAGACGCCTTGCAATACTGCGTCGGTTTGCGGAATGATTTCGCGCCAGTTCTCGCGTTCGGGCTTCGCTGGGTTCACGAGGAATAGGTGATAGCGCGGGGCATCTTCATTGGTTGTCACATAGATCGCGTCGCCGTGCGCCTCACCGCGATACAGAAAATCCTTGCCTGTTGAAATGCGAACCGGAGCGGTGTTGGACTCTACGTCCCTAAGAAAGAGCTCGCTCTTGGTCCAGCCCTGCGACACTTCGATGATCAGCCAACGGCCATCTTCCGAAAGGGAGATGTTCGGCCAGTCCGCGGGATCGCGGCCCTCGCCGAAGATCAAGGCATCTTTTGCCGAATCCGTTCCCAGAACATGATAGAAGACGTGCCGGTTGTACATTTCCTGGCCTTCGGCTACGTCTCCCTTCTTGGGCAGTCGCGTGTAGAAGAATCCGGAGTTGTCCGGCATCCAGGCTACGCTGCTCGCGCGTGCCCGCTCGATGGCATCCGGCAGAATCTTCCCCGTGGCTGTCTCGATCACGTGCAGCGTGCTCATTTCCGAGCCGCTCAGGGACGTTCCATAGGCAACCAACTTGCCATCGTCACTTGGGTACCACCAGTCCAGCGCGACGGTGCCGTCCGCGGAGAGGCCGTTTACGTCCAGCAGTACTCTGTCCTTTCCCTCGATGCCCTCGCGAACGTACAGTACAGGCTGGTTCTGCATGCCCTGGCGTTTGGTATAGAGGAAGTAAGGCCCGGCGATCTGCGGGGCGCTGATGCTGCCCACGGAGAGCAATTCCGTCAACCGCTTTTCAATCGCCGTCCGCCCGGGAAGAGGGTCCAGCATTGCCCTGGTGTAAGCCAGCTCATCCTTCACCCATTCTTTGGTTTGCGGGGTGGTTCCATCCTCCAGCCAGCGGTAGTTGTCGACGATCTTGTGACCGTGCCAGGTGTCCTCGACCGGCTGAACGGCGGCTTTTGGCGGACCCGGTGCGGCTGCACTTGAGCTATCCGCAGCGGAAACAATTGCGGTCAATAAGAAGAGAGAAGCCAATATCAGGAGCAAGCGAAAACCTCCAAACATGATCCACCCCATGTTTTAAACCCCATGTCTTGAACTGGACTCGTTGTATCCGGTGCAGATTGACGGAATCGTAAACCAGCGACACTCCGCATTTCAAAAATACAGAGCTCCCAGAGATGTCTAGTGTCTTCCCTCGTGTCTCGCCACGGCGGAAGTGAAATCGAAACAGACAATACGGAACAGCCAATAAACGACCAACCGGTCGGTGTTTGTTACAGCATATTCTTTTTTCTTTGTCGCGCGGTCTGTTGTCTGAGTCTACGTTTTGTGTGCAAGAGTCTGCACATTGCAAAACTTCAGAAAACCACATTGACAACTTCTTGCGCCAGACGTATTGATACCAAGTCCACTTTTTCTAAACGGAGAGGCGCTGCAGGGAACGTTCTGTAATCGCCGTTTCTGCCTGCTCGTGGGCCACGCGCAATCCCAACCGCCGACTTGGCCAACGTCGAATGCAACCGCCGGGAATTTCCCGGCCTAACCCCTGGTTGTTCCAAAAAATCTTCCTCCGAGGTCGGTTCCATGAAAGCAAGCATCGCTCCTAACATTTTGCTGCCGGGAATTTTGCTGGTGGCGCTCGTAACACTTCCAGTCCAAGCCAAACAGATGGTAAGCACGAAACCTCAGGAAAACCGCATGTCGCACGCGGGCCAGTTAGCTACGAGAGTCCGAGAGGCGCTGAGGACGGGCGCGCCGCAAGGGCTCGCGGCGGCGATGAAAGCGGCCGGCGTTGGCAATTGCGTGAACACGCAAGACGATTGCGACGCCGATCAAGACGGCCCGGCCGGTGGCCAGGCCGAGACCTCGATCGCCGTTGACAGCACGGGGCAGCACATCGTTGTTGGGTACAACGACACGCGCGGTTTTAGCCTTAATCCAATCTCGGTTTCCGGCGTGATGTACTCCGACGATGGCGGCAAGACCTGGGTGGATGGCGGACAGCTTCCTACGTCTCCAGGGAACAATGTTTTCGGTGACCCCGACATCCAGTATCTTGGGGGCTGCAATTTCGTCTATTCGTCCATTCTGCTCACGCCTTCGGCCCAGACGATGTCGGTACATGTTTCTAGAGACTGCGGTCACACCTGGGCGGGTCCCATCGAGGTAACCTCCGCTACGGATCCCATCGGCGCCGCGGACAAGGAATTCATGAGTGTCGATCCCGAGACCGGACGCCTCGCCCTCAGCTGGAGCGACTTCACTTCTGCTGCCGCGGGTGGCGTGGCAATCTCCACCACCTACACCGACAACATCCTGGATACCAACAACCCCGTAGTCTGGTCCGCACGCCAAGTCGTATCTGCCACCGCGGTGGACGGCCAGTCTTCCGATCCTGCGTTCGCCAAAGGCTCCAACAACGCGTACATCGTCTGGCGCCGTTTTCCGGGCTTCTATACCAATAGCATCGGCTTCGCCCGCTCTACCGACAATGCTCAGACGTGGAGCGCTCCGATCGAAATTAATTCCAACTTCGTAACCATGGACCAAGTCCTGGGAAACGACCGCGTGAACACGTCGCCTTCACTGGCCGTAGATAACTCCAGCGGAAGCAATGCCGGCAACGTCTACGTCGTCTATGCCGACAACAACAACTTTGACGGCGCGGATATCTACTTCCAGCGCAGTACGGATGGCGGCGTTACTTTCTCAGCACCCAGAACCCTCAACGCCAGGCCTGGCTTCGATCGCGCACAATGGTTTCCGTGGGTCACAGTCGACAAGGACACCGGTCGCGTCTACGTCTTCTATTACGACCAAGGTGCTGCGAAATCGGGAGACCTGACACGCGTTTCCTACGTCTTTTCCAATAACGGAGGCAAGAGTTGGTCGTCGCAAAAGGCACTCACCGACGCCAACTTCAAAGCCGGATGGGGCAATGACACGGGTCAACCCAACCTCGGTGATTACAACCAAGCGGTCGCGCAAGGAGGAGAGTTCTTCGCTGTATGGGCGGGCACAACCCTTCCCGGATTCACCGACGGCCAACCCAGTGGCAACATGACCACCCCGGACGTCTTTTTCAAGCGTCTGTCTATCACCGGCGGCGGTGAGGACGTCAATGTCAGTCTGGTCGCCGGCCTCACCCAAGTTAGCAACGTTGTCACTTACCCCGCCGAAGCCGAAGGCAAGAAGACCGTTCTCTTGTCCGAAAACTTCGACGAAGTTGCGCCCGGTGTCATGCCCGCTGGTTGGGCATCCGCACACGGCCGCGGCTTGAACGTCGTGCCCTGGACCACCAGCAGCTCCTTCTGCGGCAGCACCTCCAACGCCGCGTTCCATACCAACGCCAACGATGGATTGCCCAACAGCGATCCCGCCCGCTGGGAGCGCCTGATCGGCCCAGCTTTCGCCGTCCCTGCGGATTCGAGCTTTGTGACCGTCGAATTCAACGTTTGTACCGATACCGAGGATGACCCGGTTCTTCCCATCCTCGCCTATGACGGCGTTTTCCTCCGCGTGACCGACCTAACGCCTGGCAGCCTCGCTCGTTCCGAGTTGGCAGAAGCCTTTGAGCAGTTTTTCACAACTGGCAACGTCAATCACTACCCGAAGCATATGCCCCGGAATAGTGACCCCAACTACTTCCCGAATGGCGACATGTCCATGTGGGCGGGCGACTCGCTGGGCTTCCAGCATGTGAAGATGCGGCTGGTGGGAATGGAAGGCACAACTGCCCAACTCCGTTTTGAGTTCGCTCAAGACGGTGGCGGGATTTGTTCCGACGTGCGCCCAGGACACACCTGCGGCGTGGCGATCGACAACATCGTGGTCAAGAGCGTGAAGGTAGGGGCCAGCCACTAGAGCTCTGCCAAACAGTGAAAACTCAAGCAGGCTGGCGATCCCAGCCTGCTTTTTTCGCGAGAAATCCGGGTACTTCGGTGCCTCTACCGAAGCTCGGAAACGGATGATATATTTGTAGGAACGCAGTACGACACTCCTCAGTAGCTCAATGGCAGAGCATCCGGCTGTTAACCGGAGGGTTGTAGGTTCGAGTCCTACCTGAGGAGCCATTCTTTTCAGAGGGTTACGTACACTCCGCATACCTCGATTCGGCCATTGTGGGGACCCAATGTGGGGACTGCCGTTCAAAATGCTGGGTATTTCAGGACAACCGCGAGTGATTCTGCTGTCGGAATTAACCTGACTGGACGGGAGCTAGGTTCGAGCCTCGTCAAGAACTATGGGTAAGACGACTCTCGAAGGGCAGTCCGTGGCTGCCGTTGCCACTAGATGGTTGGCCCCAGAGCAGCCGTCGGAAGCCCCGCCGTGAAACGTGCCATCGACGGCAAAGTCCGTTACCGCACATCGCTTTACGATCACGCCCCCGAGGTTTCCGCCGTTTCAGTCCCGCCATTGAGCCCTGGCACGCCCGGTCCGACGACCGCGTGATCTTCCGCTATCATGGTTTCCCAAGCGGTTCTATCCAAGGAACGGAGCAAGGATGCCCACACAAACCGGGGCATACTTAAGAAAGGTGTATAGCGATACAGGCGGTTTGTACTGCTCGAAGGTGGTCAAGTCGCTGATGTTATCCCCTCCCGCGACAGTTGGTCGGCTCGGTCCCAGGCCTCCCCCGTGAAGGAGCTGTAGGGTAAGTTTGGGCTTACTTGCTTGAACGCGCGGTAAGTCGGAAGCGATAATCCTTATCTTCCGGAAGCCGACCATCTACACGAAGTACTTTCACGCTCGAGTCAGCGTCACCGGCCCGCACGTAGCCAATAGCGCCTGGAACATTGAACACAAATTTCCGAACTTCCACCGAGTTGGCAAAAGTCTTCGGGGAAACAAAGACGGCGCCCGTGAAAGAGCCCTGGATGAAGTGGCTGTTGAAATCCTTTTCGTTCATCCCGTAGATTTCCCGCAGAACCACTTTGCGCTCCGGCTGCGAAGGGTCCGACATGGCCAGCGTGATGCGGCGACCGTTCGGCCAATGGCTGCGCTCGCCGAGAAAGATTTTACGCAGCTCATCGAAGGAGAAATTTTCTACGGGATTGGATTGGTTGACGATAATGGCGACGGTGGGTTCGGCTCCGCCAGTCGGCGCCGGGGACGGGATCGCGGCGTGGGCTGCATCGGGGGCCAGGCCAGGGGCGGCCAGAATCACGATCGCGAAAAGCAGTGTGTGGAGCAATCGCCGCATCGAGATACCCATCTAGAATGTAAATCCCACCTGCAACCCAAGACCGTTGGTCGACGGTTGGTGCCGAAGGGCAGTGTAGTCATATTGCAGCTTCACCGCTACCCATTCGCTAGGATCGTACCGCAAACCGACCGAGGGTCCGTGCCGCAAACCCACGGCTGGGAAGACTGGCTCCGAGTCCGAGGCGTTTACATACTGGTACCGGAAGTAGGGGCGATAGGATCCAAAGCGCCTCGAAACCTGGGTATAAAACCCCGGCGTGTTGAAGACCGCTGAATTTCCCTGCTCGGCATGGCGAATGAGCAAGGCTTCATTCAGCCACTCGAAATTGGGCCTGATGAGCACAGCGTGAGCCGCCAGAATTGTCTCGCTGATGGTGGGCAGGCCCGCGGGCTTGAGCCCATCGTGATAGACAGAAAACCCGGCTTGCAGGCCGCGGATCGCGGCCGGGCGGGCGAAGAGCGCCAGGTTAAAGGACTTCCCATTGTTTTCGTCCACGTTATTTTGCACCGCTTCGACGTCGGAATTCAGCGACGCTCGCCCGTTACCCACTTCGGCGACGTAGTGCAGGCCCAGCCCACCCGAGGGGATCAAGCCGGTGGCTGAGACGCCGACGTTGTGAATCGGCAGAATGCCACCTCCGTCCTCAAACTGGAACAGAAAGGGCCGGCCGGTGGCGGTCTGCAACCAGGTGCTGTGGTGATAGGCGGTGTTGTAGTAACCGATGGCCGTATGGTATCGGCCCACGGACAGATTGAAATAGTCGTTTGGGGAGTACTGCAGCAGATATCGCTCCAGGTCGACGCCGAAATTATTGTCTTTCCCGGCCTCGAACACGATCTCGCTGAGGAACTTGAATTTGTCGGAGATGTCGGAGGTTACAAACAGATCGAGTTGCCCGAGGGTAAACGAAGTGGTATCGCCCTTGTGGTCGTCGCCGTGAAAGGTTACGTCGCCGAAGCCTCGAATCTTCAGCAGGGTCTTGCTTACGTCCATGTGTTCCGATTCGCTGCGCTCCGCCGGCGGCTCGGCCTCCGCGGCCGGCGCGGTTTGCGCTGGTTCCACAGGCGCAGTCTCGACTGGGGGAGTCTTTGCGGCTTCGAGCCGGGCGATGCGCGCCTCCAGCTGATCGATCCGCCCCAGTAGCAACTGAATGGTTTGCTTGTCAGAATCTGTCGTGCTCGCCTGAGCGCGGGCGGTTGGGGTCATCAGGATCGGAACGAGGAACACGGATGCAGTGAGGGTGACACGTTGGCAGTTCCGTTGGGCAGAGAACCAGCGTGAGGTTCGGTCGACGGGCGAGGCATGGGCCAACCGGGCAGAAGAAAACAGCATTTGTTACCTCCTGAAGCGCGAGCACAACCTTCCATGTGGCTTGCACACTTTCCTCGATGCCATGCAACGAGGGCAGTCAAGAAAAATGCCGTATTCCAAAAACATTGCACGTGAAGCCGCGAAAACGGATCTTGGTCTTCGTGGCGAACGATCTATTGCGACGTATCGCGGATGAGTACCACGTCGGACTCGGTGTGGCCGCGCAGGATCGCGAGGCTTCTGCCATCAGGCGACCATCCAAACATGGAAATCTGTTCCGCGGTAAACGAGGTGATTCCGCGGCCCGAGGAGCCGTCCAAGGGCTGGACCCAGATGTTGTCGACGCCGCTTTCGCGAATGGGGTAAGCCACAGCCTTGCTGTCCGGCTCGAAGCTGAGGCCGCCGCTCGAAATTCGTTCATCCGCGTCCAACAGACGAGGAGGGGAGGTTCCAGCCGCCCAATCCAGTAAGGCGATTTTGTACTGGGGGTAAGGGTCTTCCGGCGTGGGGATGGTAGCCAGTGCATAAGCGAGGTACTTGCCGTCGGGAGAGGCGCAGAGGACGTTTCCTGCGGGGAGCATCCGGGGCGGGACTCCGGCAGGCACAGCTTCCGTTTTGCCGGTGCCTGCAACCGGCGCGCGCCAGAGCTGCTGTAACTCCTGGTTCCAGAAGTAGGTCCATTTCGCGTCCCCGATACATACGGGGGAACGGTCGTTCTTGCCGTCTGTCAACTTGACCAGATTGGTGCCATCGGCGTTGGCGCGCCAGATATTGGTTGAGTTCGTGCCGTCATGGAAGGCCCAGGAAAACACGAGGTAGGAACTGCCACAACTGGACAATTCGACAATGGCCGCGTTGGCATCGCCCACCAGCCGGGTTGGGAGGGTCTGCCCAATTCCGGTGCGCAAGATACGCGAGAAGTCCGTAAAGACGACGCTCCCATCGGCTGTCCAGGAAAACCAATTGATGGACTGACCCTGGGGGAGCAGGGCCGTGGGTTCGCTGGTCGCGGTATCGCTGGCGCGCTGCCAATAGAGGTTCTGTGCGGTCTTCGTCTGAACTGTCGCCAGCGTCTTGCCGTCCGACGAAAGGGTTAGGGTAGCGTAGCTGCTCGTGTCGCGGGTGATGGGGCTGATGGGTCCGCCGGCATCGGGAACAAACCCGATTTGCGCCCGCTGAAAGTAATCGGGGCCTTTCTGAGAATAGAGCGCTAGGAGGCCGTTACCGTCAGGCATCCATTTGAAGTCCCCGGTCAGCACATCGCTAAACGTGGCGCCCGTCCGGATCTTGCCACTGCCAACCGCCAACAGCCCGATGCCGCCCAAAGCCCCATCAGGCCGGGAGAGTTTATAGCCGATCTCTGTGCCGTCCGCCGACCATGCGACGGATAAAGGAACATCCGAGGCGGGAGCCGCGACGTAGAGGACTTGTTCGCTGGTGCCATCGAGATTCACCGCCACGAGACTGTATTTGCCCGCCTGTGGCGCGTTGGCGCGGGCAAAGCCGAGGTGTTGCGCATCCGGAGAGAAGGTGATGTCGCTGTCGATGCCCCGTGCGACAGTCTGGGGAACGCCGCCCAAGACCGGTGCGCGGTACAAATCGAAGTGCGTGTTGGTGGCGTCCGCCGCTTTGATGAAGTAGAGGTAATTTCCATCTGGAGAAAACGCCAGGCTCTTGTACGAGGCAGGCGCCGGCGGTATCACCTGCGTGTCGCTGCTGGTGGGCACGTTGCGGAGCCATAGGCTTTGCAGGCCCTTATCGTTGATGACGGACAAAACGTAGCGCGCGTCGGGCGCCACCGCCGTTAAGGATGCCTTGCCCGAAGTGGTCACCTGGGTGATGCTGAAGGTTTGGAAATGTGCTTGATGATGGGTGAAAAATATGGAATGCACACCGTAGCCGGCCGTCACCAGCACAAGAAACAAGGCGAGACCCATTCCAATCGCCGCCCATTTATGCTGCCTCACAACTGCGATGACAGAGGAACTATCCAGAGCGTGAGGGGGGACGGTAGCAGTCTGCTTCGCGGGTAGGACCTCCTCGTCGGAGAATCCCGAGACCGACTGGCCGGTGTGGCTGGAGTCGGTTTCGCGCTTGAGACGCTTGAGGTCGGCGCGCATTTCCGCCGAACTCTGATACCGCAAATCGCGATCTTTCTCCAGGGCTTTGGCGATGATCTGTTCCAGTTTGGGAGGAAGGTTGGGATTCAGCCGTAACGGGCCCAGGGGCGGGCGGTTGAGGATGGCGTCGAAGATCGTGGCCGAGGTATCGCCGCGAAACGGGAGCGTGCCCGTGGCCATTTCATACAGGACCGCGCCGAAGGAGAACAGGTCGGTGCGTGGGTCCAGTTCCTTGCCCTTGGCTTGTTCGGGCGACATATAGGCTACCGTTCCAACCGCGGAACCAGGGCTGGTCAGGAACTCTTCACTCGAGACCGTGCCCCCAACGGTGCCGACCGTACCGGCGGCGTTGGTGGTAACCAGAGTCAGCTTCGCCAGCCCGAAGTCCAGAATCTTGGCGTGCCCGCGCTTGGTGGCAAAAATGTTCGCGGGTTTGATGTCCCGATGGACGATCCCTTCCGCATGCGCGGATTCCAGCGCATCGGCGATGTCAATGGAGAGGGTCAGCAGTTGATCGTTGTCGATTGGGGATCCGCGGATCAGATGCTTGAGGGTGCACCCGTCTAAATACTCCATGGCGATGAAAGCTTGCCCTTCCTGGTCGCCAATGTCGTAAATAGTACAGATGTTGGGATGATTGAGCGCGGAGGCGGCTCGAGCTTCGCGTTGGAAGCGGGCTAACGCGTGGCCGTCCTGGCAGAGATCGGGAGGGAGAAACTTGAGGGCGACGTACCTTTGCAGCCGGGTGTCCAACGCCTTATAGACGACGCCCATGCCCCCGCCGCCGAGCTTTTCGACAATTCGGTAGTGCGAGATATTTTGACCGATCACAGGTGGCCAGCCTTGGAACGGGGGGGTCGCGGAGTATCTTATGGAGTGTTGTGGCTGGAAGTCAATGCAATCCGTGAATTCAAGTCTGGAAGCTCCGTCGGGATACTTGAGGGTAAACTTGGCGGGGCTCGAAAGGTGCCGATTGGAGGTTGGCCTATAATACCAAGCGCGGACCACGAATCGGGCGGCAGTAACAACACTCTTGTCACTCCCGACTCTTGTGACTCCAGGCGATTCGGCCCCGCAGATTCTGAGGTTTGTGGATACTTCCAATCCCACGGATCGAGCTCCGGAAGGAGCCAGTTTTCGAGGCTTGCTTGAAGCGGCTCCGGATGCCATCGTTGCCGCCAACGGTGAGGGCAAAATCCTTGTGGTTAATGCCCAGACCGAAAACCTATTCCATTACAGGCGCCAGGAACTGGTGGGCCAGGCAGTCGAGTTGCTCGTGCCCGAACGGTTCCGCTCGGACCATCCGGCACACCGCAAATCATTTGCTTCCGCGCAGCGGAGCCGGCCCATGGGCCTCGGAGTGGAACTCTACGGTCGGCGCAAGGATGGAAGCGAGTTTCCGGTCGAGATCAGCTTGAGTCCGTTGCGGACCGAACAGGGGCTTCTCATCTGCAGTGTGATCCGGGACATTACGGCTCGCAAGGAACTGGAGGCACAACTGGAAGCTACCCGGATGCAGGTTGTGTCGTCGGCCCGGCTGAGCGCGCTCGGGATGATGGCTGGGGGGCTGGCCCATGAAATTAATAACCCTTTGGGAATCATTCACGCCTATGCCAGCAATCTTGTGGAGATGGCGCAGGAAGGGCAGATCTCCATTCCGGTGTTGGAGAAAACCAGCGCACACATCAAAGAGACGGCGGAGCGCATTGGGAGCATCGTCAAGAGTCTCCAGCACATTGCTCGAGAAGGAGAGGGAGACCCAATTCTTCCAGTCCCCCTGCACGACGTGATCGAACGGGTTCTAGAGCTGTGGCGCGAGAGGCTTCGGATCCACGCAATTCAACTAAATTGCGCGCGTGTCGATCCTCGGCTGCAGGTGCCCTGCCGGGAAGTGCAGATCGCGCAGGTCCTTATGAACTTGCTGCAGAACGCGTTTGATGCGGTGGCGGAGAGTAGCGCAGAGAAATGGGTGGCGCTTGAAGTGAACCAACGGGAAAACTCGGTCGTGGTGTCCGTGATCGACAGCGGCGCGGGAGTCCCGCGTTCGAATCGGGAGCGCATCATGGAGCCGTTTTTCACCACGAAGCCGGTCGGGAAGGGTATGGGGCTGGGTTTGAGCCTGTCGCGAAGCATTGCAGAGGGGCACGGCGGGAAGCTGACGTTGGACGAACAAAGGAAACACACCTGTTTCTCGCTTACCCTTCCGTCGCGCTGAGGAGGATCGCTTATGCAGTTCAAGGACGTAACCGTGCTGGTGGTGGATGACGAACCGCGATTCTGCGAGATTCTGCGCGAATGGCTGGAAAGGGAAGGGTGCACCGTTCTTGCGGCTGAAAATGGAAGGCGAGCGCTGGAGCTCCTTCAGCAGGGCGAAGTGAGCGCGATGGTGACCGACGTTCGCATGCCCGTGATGGATGGCGCGGAACTGGTGAAGCGAGCGAAAGCGATGGGGAAGTACACGCCTGCGGCGGTCGCGATCAGCGGATTTTCGGATTTAGCGCCTCGGGAGGCCTATGATCTCGGCGTTGAAGCCCAACTTTCGAAACCGGTGGAGCGGAAGGTTTTGGTGGCGACACTGCGGCGGACTTTGACGCCGCGGGAGGAACTGTGGGCTGATCCCTTCGCTCCCACGAGCCTTCCGGACACCATGGTCGAGTTGGGGAGTTTGCGCACGGCGGAGCAACACAAACAAATTACCTTCGGTCGCGGTGGTTTTTGCTTCAGGTCCGGGGTTCGATTTCAGGAGGACGCTTCAATCGGTTTCGAGTTGAATTTCGCCGACGATCGACGGCTGGTTTCGGGACAAGGGGTCGTCCGCTGGAGCGTGGCGAAGGAGCGGCTTACAGGAATCGAGATCACTCATGTCAGCGCCCCAGCGCGCGATTGGGTTGCTGCAATCGCCTCTTCGAACCAGACGGTCTCTTTCATTCCGCGATCGACGTAAGGCCTCATTTGATCGGCCCCCAGCTTGGCTTGAAGTGTGGCCGGGCCGGGAGTACAGTGAGTTCTTCGAGGGAAGTGATCACCGCTCATTAAGGAGGGATTATGATCGCTGCCATACCCGCCGATGAAACAACAAGAATCGCTACATTGAGAGGGTACGAAATTCTGGATACGGAGCCGGAAACGGCTTTCGATGACCTCACACTCCTGGCCTCCCAGATCTGCGAGACACCGTTCGCGCTGATCAGCCTGGTGGATACTGACCGGCAGTGGTTTAAGTCGAAAATCGGTATTACTCAATCGGAAACACCCCGCGACGTCGCGTTCTGTTCCTGGGCCATTCTAGAGCGCGACGTGTTTGTGGTTCCCGATGCCAGCCGGGATGAACGATTCTCCGAGAACCCCCTGGTGATGTTGGACCCCAAGATTCGGTTTTATGCGGGCGCCCCGCTGACGACGCATGGGCAAGCCATTGGAACACTGTGCGTGACGGATCGTATTCCGCGGCAGTTGAGTCCGGAGCAGTTGCAGGCGTTGCGGATTCTCAGCCGCCAGGTGCAGACTCAAATCGAGCTTCGTCACAATCTCACGCGGCTCAAGAAAGCTCTTGCTGCGAGGGATCGAGCCGAGGCCGAGAGAGACCGGACGATTGCTGAGTTACGGGCGACCTTGGGTAAAATAAGGACCCTGGAGGGGCTGCTACCCATTTGCCTGTCGTGCAAGAAGATTCAGGACGACGGGGGAAAATGGGAGCCGTTTGAGAGGTACGTCAGAACCCATTCAGAGGCGAAAATCTCGCATAAGATTTGCCCTGATTGTGCCAGTGCGATCTCGGTGTAAGAGAGTTTGTAGGAGTTTGGCCAAGGGCGAAACCATTTCATTGGATGTCGATCCTGCCAATTGTCTCGCTTCGCGAGCCGGAACGCCTACCTTCCAGGGAGTTCTAACTTCTTTGAGACGTTTTCTTTGAGACATTGACCGCAAATATTGACCGGCTGTTCGGATTGCAAGTAAGATGGCACCTCCGCAAGCGCGGTTCCCCGCCACCCCCAGCGCGGGTGCTTCGGAGAGTCGGAACTCCACGGCCAAGGAACGCCGGACATCGTGACGCGAAGACCCGCATCCGCGGTTCCCGTGGCTAGATTTGCCACGGTCCTGCTGGCACAGTCCGAAGTTATCCCCCGGGCTCGCGTGATCGCGCGCGAGGTGGCCGAACTCTCGCCGGGCGCTGCCGCCGTCGTGTACGTTATCCCGAACCCAGACAATCCTTCTTGGGAAGCAAAAGCCACAGCAGGCGACGTCACAGTGGGAGAGGTGCCGGATTTTGAAGCAGGGACGCTGGGAGCGGTCGCGGAGAACAGGGATTTTCTTGTGTTCCAGCGCGCCAGCCTTCGACGTGAAGATTTCTCTCACTTAGATATTCGCCGCACAGTTGTGTCTCTCGCGTACGCCCCTCTTGTGGTGAATGAAAGCTTAGTCGGGGTGATCGAACTGATCGGCAATGAGGAACTCCTGCCCGACACGGTCCTGGAGTCGCTCAGGGAAATCGCGGAAGTCGCGTCTCCGGCCATCGCCGCGGCGGTTGCTTACGAAAGCGAGCGCAATGCGAGTCTGCATTCCATTAGCCGCGTCACCCAAATGTACGACCTGGAAAAGGTTTTCAACTCCACCCTCGAGATGGGGGAGTTGCTGCCGATGATCGCCAAGAAATTCCAGGAAGTGATGGGTGTGCAGGGTGTCAACTTATGGATGATCAAGAACGATGTCCCGGAACTGGTTAATAACGCAGGCTTCGATCCTACCGTCCAGATAGGGCAGGTGCAACGACCGGGGGAGGGCGTTGCCGGGGATGTGTCCGATGACGGCGAGCCGGTGCTAATCGATGATCCCGCCGACGCACGCTTGCAAAGGCGTAACTCCGGGCACGAGGACTCTGTAGTATTTTCGCTGGTCGCAAGCGCTCTGCTGGAGCACGAGAGCCTGGTAGGCGTAGTCGAAGCGGTCAACCGTCTGGACCGCGCCCCGTTTGACGAGGACGATCAGTTCCTCCTCGCGAACATGTGCGAAACCGCGGTCAACGCTCTGCACAACGCGAGCCTGATGCATGCCGAGCGCAAGGTGGAAATCCTGGAAACCCTGGTCAAGGTCAGCACTGAGATTACCTCGACGTTGAATCTCGACCGCGTGTTGCAGGCCGTGGTGAATCTTCCCGGCTCCGTGATCCCCTACGAGAGAGCCGCGATCGCGCTGGAGCAGCGCAGCAAGTCGCAGGTGAGAGCCATCTCAGGCATGGCCCAAATCAATCCGGGAGATGTCGAAGTCGACCGCTTGCGGGCGATCTTGCAATGGGCCTCTGTGGTTCCGCAGGCGTTTATGGTTCAGCAATACGGTGAAGACGTGCACGATGAGCGGCCGGAGACACGCGAGAAATTTTTGCAATATTTTGCGGCGACGGGAATGAGGGCATTCTATGCCGTGCCGCTGGCCGACGAAGAAGGGCGCCTCGGCATCTTGTCCTTCGAGAGCGGCGACCCCGACTTCCTGAGTGAAGCACACCTGGAGATGATCAACATCCTGGCCGCACAGGCCACGGTAGCCCTGCGCAACGCCACTCTTTATAAGGAAGTTCCGTTTATCGGAATACTCGAACCCATATTGCAGAAAAAACAGAAATTCATGGCGCTGGGCAAGCGCCGGAGAACTCTGACTGTAGCTGCAGTGGCGGCAGCTGTCCTTTTTCTGGTTGCTTTTCCAGTTCCGTTGCGGGTGGATGGCGACGCCGAAATAGCGGCGGCGCATACCGCCCAAGTTCAATCGGCTCTCGACGGCATCGTGCGCCAGGTGTTCGTCCACGAGGGACAGAGAGTTACCCGTGGCGACGTGCTGGCAGACCTGGACGATTGGCCCTACCGCTCCGCTCTGGCCGAAGCAGAAGCGAAGTACCAGACGGCGAGCTCCGAGGCCAATCGTGCCCTAGCATCGAACGATGGGAGTGAAGCTGGCATCCAGCGCGTGCAAGCATCGTACTGGGCTGCCGAAATGGAACGGGACCATCGTCGGCTGGAGGAAACGCACTTGCGGGCGTTGTTTGACGGTTGGGTGACGACCCCACACGTCGAAGATATGGCCGGCCGCCACCTGTCGGTTGGAGATACGCTTGCGGAGATTGTAGATAGCTCGCGCGCTACCGTCGACGTAGGCTGCAGTGAGCAGGACGTGGTGTTGCTGCGGCGCGGCGCGGCGGTCGCAATCAAGCTCGCAGGATATCCCGCCAGCACCTTCCGCGGCACCGTGGATGTCATAAGTGCCAGGAGCCAAGGCGATGCCAATGAGCGGTTGTTCTACGCTCGCGTCTCGATTCCCAACGCGGATGGGAGACTGCGCCCCGGTATGCAAGGACGCGCCAAGATCGATGCAGGGTGGAGGCCGGTCGGCTATGTCTTGTTCCGCCGTACGGCCATGTGGGTTTACTCCCAGCTTTGGAGTTGGCTGGGCTGGTAGCTCGTACGAAAGTTCAGGAGATTGGCCGTTGGCGTTCCGAAAAATATCGATGTTACTGGTTGGAGCGTTAGCGATGTCGCTGGCGGCGTGCGAAGACACCAAACCGCAAACGGCAGCGCCGGCGCCAGTTCCGTCCGCCCGGACGGCCCCTTCGTCAGCGACTGCGCCCGAGCCCTCCACCGATGTCTATGTGGCCAGCGGGCCCATTGTGGTAGAGAACCAGCTAGACATCGCTGCCTTGCGGGAGGGCGTGATTTCCAGTATTGCAGTCGACACGGGAAAGTTCGTACACAAAGGCGACCTTCTGGCCAATATTGATGGCCGGCAACTGTCGGCACAATATGATTCTGCCGAGGCTAAAGCGCGCAGCGTCAGCTTCGATGAAAAAAACTGGGAAGCACGGCTGAGCATGGAGCAGGTGGATTTCGACCGTTCCCAGAAGATGATGGATTCAGGCCTGATAACGAAGCAGCAACTCGACCATGCACGCTTCCAACTTGTCGCCGTTCAGAATGAGTTGGAGCGTGAACGCCAGGATCTGCTCAACGCGCAAGCCGAAATCCGGGCCCTGGATCTGGAGTTGGAGAAGACTCGCATTACGGCTCCCTTCGACGGGATGGTAGCCCGGCGGTATGTTCGCGCCGGACAGAAGGTCGCGTTGGGCGAGCGGCTGTTTTGGATCACGGCGACCTCACCGCTGCAGGTGAAGTTTACTTTGCCAGAACGCTTCCTGGGCCGCCTCAGAAGCGGTGCCATTGTGACTGTCCTTAGCCCAGACGATAAAAGTGAGCACTCTGCTCGCCTGATTCAGGTCAGTCCCGTGGTGGATCCCTCCAGCGCTTCTATCGAAGTGATGGCGCAACTGCAAACCCCGACCGGCACCCTGCGCCCCGGCATGACGGTGAATATTCGCATCGACAACATCCATGAACCTCATTGAGGCGCTCAATGCCGCGTTGCCGGAATCGCCCAAGAAAATAGCACGCAAAGGTGCGCCCCGGTTGGATCCGCGTGTCTCGGCGCGGGAGCACATTGAAGGCGGTGTCCCAGTAGTTTTCGCGCACATTCCGGGCTCGGGCGAATACTATCGTTTCAGCCGTGAGCAGTGGGCGCTGATCGAACTCTTCGATGGGCGGCGTTCGTATGAGGAAATTGACGCTGCATATCTGGAGCAACAGGGTTCGTCGTTGTCGACGGATTGGATTCGAAACTACGCCGCCGACCTCGAGTTCACGGGGTTCTGGTATAAGACGTCCCAGGAACGCAATGAGCAGGTCATGCGAAAGCTGGCGGAGGCCCGCCATTTTGGGGTTTCCCGGCATTTTACGGTCGTCAGCGTCACGGATATTCGTTTCCCAGCTTGGGATCCCGACAGTTACCTCGCCGAGGCGGAGCGGGTTCTGAAGTTTGCTTACTCGACGTGGTTCACCGCCATCACCCTGGCCCTGTTCGCGTTCATGGTTTATGTATTTGTGGACCGCTGGAGCGAGATTGGCCGCGACACCCTGGAGTTTTACAATTTCACCAACAAGGGCTTCGCCGATATCGCTCAGTTCTGGCTGATGTTCTTGGTACTGGTCTTTTGGCACGAGACAGCGCACGGAGTCACCTGCAAACACTTCGGCGGCGGCGTTCATCAGATGGGGTTCAATCTTGTCTTTCTCCAGCCCTGCTTCTATGTCGACGTTTCGGAGTTGTGGGTTTATGCGTGGCAATGGCAGCGCGTTGCCGCGATGGCGGCCGGGTTCTGGGTCGAACTCATCTTCTGCGCCCTGGCAACCGTGGTCTGGTGGGGTTCGGCGCCGGGAACCGGCGCCCACGAATGGTCCTACAAGATCATGCTGCTCACTGGGGTCGGCTCGGTGCTGATCAATTTGAATCCGCTGATCAAGCTCGACGGGTACTACATCCTGACAGAGATCTTCCGGATTCCCGATTTGAAAGAGCAGTCCACGGCCCTGCTCAGCACCTGGGTCAAGAGCAGCATCTTCCGGCTCCCGGTGGTGGTGGAATACGTGCCGCACCGGCGCCGCTGGCTCTATGTTCCCTACGCCATCCTATCGGGCGTCTACAGCTATGGGCTCCTGTATTTCGTGATTCATTTTGCCTACAATATTTTTCGCGGTTTCAGTCCCGAGTGGGCGTTCGTGCCTGCGTTACTGCTGGCTTTTTTCATCTTTCGCTCTCGTCTTCGCGCTTCGGTGGCATTCATGAGAACGCTCTATCTCGACAAACGGGAATTGTTGCTGGCGGCTCGAAAATCGCCCCGAGCAGTGGCGTTGGGCGTGGCGGCAGTGGTGCTCTTTTTCGTGCCGCTGTGGCATGACTCCGTCGATGGGCGGTTTCTGCTGGCACCCGGCAATCATGCTGTGATTCGAGCTCATGTTCCCGGCATTGTCGAGCGAACTTCGGCAGAGGAAGGCAGCTTCGTCGCGGCCGGCGTTCCGGTCGTTCAGTTGCGCAATCTTGCCGTAGACACCCAGGTGGAGAAATTGTCCGCGGATCTGCAACTGGCGACGGCTCGCTCCACACAGGCGCGACTGCACTTTCAGGGTGTGGGCTCAGCCCAGCGCGAAGAGGAGCAATTGGCCGCACGAACCGGCATGATGAGCGAAGAGCGTGACCAACTCTCGCTGCTGAGCCCCATCCACGGCGTCGTGCTGACGCCGCGGGTCAGCGAACTTGTGGGATCCTATGTCCCGGCGGGGAAAATAGTGCTTGAGGTTGCAGACTTGTCCAGTATGAAAGCCCGGATTTACGTCTCCGAGGTGGAACTACGCAAGATTCGGGAAATGGCTTCAGTCCGCGTCTACGTAAACGCGCTCCATCGTTCAGTTCCAGGGACAGTAGCCTCGGTGGGCCCCGCCGCCACTGACGTGGAGGAGGGCGCCATGTCCACGCAGGAATACAAGGGGATGATTTTGCCTCACTATTATGCCGCGACCGTGTTGCTGCCCAACCCGGACGGCGTGCTCAAGATCGGCATGAGCGGTACCGCGAGAATCTATGCCGATCGAAACTGGCGGGAGCGCCGGAGCTTGGCCGGATTTGTCTGGGAGGATCTGCGCAACTTTCTGAGTCAGAAGGTCTGGTAGGAGATACTTTCATTTGCTGGTTATCCGCCCATAATCAAGGGAGGCTGCGACTTTCGTCGCAGCCTGTTTTGTTTGAGATCCGTGGAAACCCGAGTGGCTGGCTGACGCCAAGCTAGTTCTTTGCGCGTTGCGCAACGGGGCGGTTAGCAGCGGGGCGGTTAGCAGCGGGGCGGTTAGCAGCGGGGCGGTTAGCAGCGGGGCGGTTAGCAGCGGGGCGGTTGGCAGCAGGGCGCTTGGCAGCGGGGCGCTCTGCAACCGGACGGCTCGCAACTGGGCGGCTCGCTACCGGGCGGCTCGCGATAAGAGCTTTGTTCGCTGTTGCCAAATTGCCAATCAAGGATTTCTTTTGGATCGCCATTGTGTTTCTCCTGTTTTTGATTTGTCCTGCTCGCCCCCTGATAGTTGCAAGTTCCGTACCAAACGCAAGATGGCTGCCGCAGGCGTCAAATCCGCCTGTTTTCCAATGCCGAGTCGGTTTTTGCGGAGACGAACGCGGTCAATTTGGCTCGGCGCGCCGCGGATGCATTAAAAAATGATTTTGTTAGGATGATATTTTCATCTCACGAGCCAGGGAGATGGATTTTTCAATCTCGCCCGATGCCATACTTGCGGCAAAGGTAGTGCATTTTCTGTTTATCCACCTGGAGCAGCCGTGCCGCGCCGACCTTGCTTCCGCCTGAGCGCCGCAGGGCAGCCGTCAGGTACGCCACCTCAATCTTCGCGATTTCCTCGTCGAAGCTGACCCCGTTTTCGGGTATCAGGAGAGATTCCTGGCTGGCCGCACTGTTGTAAATGAGCCGTTGGGGCAGGTTCTGGATCTTCACGACGGGCCCCTCCACCATCAGGACCAGGCGTTGCACCATGTTTTGCAGTTCCCGCACGTTCCCCGGCCAGGGGTCCGCCTCCAAGATATGCACCACGTCGGGATCCAGGCGCTTGAGCGGAACCCCGTTCTGGGTGCAGTAGATTCGTAGAAAATGGTCGAGCAGCAGGGGGATGTCCCCGTGTCGCTCGCGCAGCGCAGGCAACGCGATCGGTACTATATGAATGCGGTAGTAGAGGTCTTCCCGAAAACGGCCCACGTGAACCATTTCTTCTAGGTCTTCGTGGGTGGCGGTGATGAGGCGGAAGTCGATCTTCTTGGCTGTGTGCCCGCCAATCCGTGTCACGGCTCGGTCCTCTAGAACCCGCAGCAGCTTAGCTTGCAGAGCCAGACCCAGGGTCGCAATCTCATCCAGAAATAGTGTGCCGGTGTGAGCTAGTTCAATGTGTCCGGCTCGTGTCGAGCGGGCGTCCGTGAAGGCGCCCTTTTCGTGGCCAAACAACTCTGCTTCCACCAGATTCTCAGGCAGGGCCGCGCAGTTGAGGCTGATAAAAGGTTTGTCGGCGCGTGCGCCGGTATCCACAATGGCCCGGGCCACCAGTTCCTTGCCCGTCCCGCTCTCACCCCGGATCACCACTGAACTGAAGCTGTCGGCGACGCGGCGAATTGCCTCATAAACCCGCTGCATCGGTTCGCTGGCCCCAATCAGCTCGGCAAAGGATTGCTGGTCGGCCTTGGTGCTTAGCCGGTTGCGGTACTCAATCTCCGCAAATCTTTTTTCGAGCGCCCGGCCCAGGACGATGTGGACCTCCTGAAAGCTGATGGGCGCGACAAAGTATTCATCGACGGTTGCATCCATGGCCTTGTAACGCAGGCCCTTGCTGCTCGAACGCGTCAAGGCCACCAGCACGGCATCCGGCAGCAGCGAGCGCAACTCACTCAGTGCCGCAACCCCCTCGTCGGGGCGTTCTCCGATTTCGTCAATGTCCAGCAGAACGGCATCGGGCGGTTGCTTTTTGAGCACGGGCAGCAGTTCCGCCCAATTGGGCAGCACTCGAAGGTCATAGTCGACGAGGTTGGCTTCGGCTTCGGGCGGCACGCGTTCGTCGCTGGTTACGATGACAATCCGGAATCTGGCGGGCAGCGATGGCGGGGGGGCCGAGGGCATGCATCCTCCAGGAGCACCAGCAGATTATTCCAGTTTTTTCAACCCTTGGGAATGAAAGTTTCATCTTTCTTCGCTGCAAGTTTGCCGAGAAAAGCAGACCGGCGACCGCTTGCAAAATCCGGGGCGTTCTCGTAGCTTTTACCCACGCCGGTGCCGCCCAGAGTGCGCCGCTGCTTTAAGATTTTCGGAAGGAGGACGGTTGGATATTAACGTACGCCAGCGAGCGCAAGTGCAGTTAATCCAGCTCCGTGGGCAGCTCCGCTTGGGCCCACCAGTGGACGAATTGCGTCAAACCGTCGAAGACGCGATCGCCAACGGAGACAATCGTTTCGTGATCAACCTCGCGGATGTCCCCATGATCGATTCCAGCGGCATCGGGCTGCTGGTTCGTTTTTTGGCCTCGACCAAGCAGCGCGGCGGGAGCCTGAAACTGACTCAGCCTTCCAAGTTCGCAGTGCAGACTTTGCGTCTGGTAGGGGTTCTCAACCTGTTTGAGGTTTTCGATGACGATGACGAGGCGGTGAAGTCCTTCGCATAGATTGCCTCAAGAATGAAGTAGGTATCCATGTTGGCTGAGCGCGGTGAACCAGAGGATAGCGCATTCTCCGAAATGCTGGACTTCAGCATGCCCGCGAATGCCGAGGCCATCGCGCGGGTCGTGGACGCCATTGCAGAAACCTTGACACGGCTAAGCATCCCGGAGCAAAAGAGACTGGAAGTACAACTAGCGGTCCAAGAGGCCTTGGCCAATGCGGTTGTGCATGGATGCGAGAATGATCCCTCGAAGCAGGTGCGGTGCCAAATGAAGTCCGACCCGATCGGCCGCATCCTCATCGCGGTAACCGACCCCGGCCCAGGGTTTAGTCCGAATCTTTTGTCCGATCCAAAGCAGGGTGGGACCTTGTATTGCGACCACGGGCGCGGCGTATACCTGATCCGTCAACTCATGGACAAGGTCCACTTCACCGACAGGGGCAATGAAATCCGGATGTGGAAATACTGAATGTTATGTCGCGCGATTTATAGCAACGATCAATCACTCGTGATATCTCCGGGAACCTCGCGGTTAACCGAAGTCGTCGCGAGAGTCTGGCTCGACGAAGGTCGCAGCGATCCAACAGGAGTCTGGTTTCGGGATCGGGGTCGGAGGTTCAAACCCTCATTCCCCAACCAGGGTTGCATCGACCCACCATGAGGGTTAGCGGAATAAAGCGCGCTCTATTTTCACCTTGATACCGGTGCGCTTGGAGCGAGGGATCAGATCGGCAGGTGTGGGGACTTTTGTGGGGACACTCCTTCAAAAAGGAGCTCGGTATTGAGCAATCGCGAGTCATTCCAAGGGAGTCAATGGCCTGTAACCTGCTTACTCCGAGCAACTTAGAGCACCACCGAGTCAATGTGGTATTCCCCACGATCCTAGCTGTTAACCGGAGGGTTGTAGGTTCGAGTCCTACCTGAGGAGCCATAAAATCAGTAGGTTAGCTCGGTCCCCGTGCCGCTTCCCGTGCCGTCTTGTTCTTTGCGGTGGCATTCTGGCGCAATCTGGTCTGGGGCAAAAATCGGCGTGATCCATTCTTTGCATTTGCGGGCGTGATGGCAGCCGGGCTCATTGTGTGCGTTGCCTTTGTCATCAATTACGCTTGAGAAGCGATCACGCATATTGCTGACGAGACCCGCCGATTCCCCTCAGAAACCCGGATCGTGAGCGAGATGGGGAGGTTCGACAACTACCTTGAAGTGAAGAGAGTGGTCGGATTTGCGGCGAACGGTGGGTGCACAACTCCATTCCACCAATCTGCCGGGTTAGGCGTCCCCTGCAAATAGACCGGAAGAGCATCAATCAGGGTTCCCCAGCCTTCCATTTCCTCGTTCACTTCCATCGTGCCCTCGGCAGTTGCGAATCCCACACAGACCAGGTCAACGATGTACGCGTCTCGCTTGTATGCGACGACGCCATTTACCTCGCTCCATTTCACTCTGGTAGTGCTGACAGAACCGTCGTGATGGAACACCGTCGTTGTCAACCCCGACTCGTTGCACCGAATCGTGGCGGGCCTTATGCCAAGATGAGCCGTCCGCACCCGCTCAGCCAAACGAATACGCCAGTTTGGCCGCGTGTACTGGGTCTCCATATCGATTATCCTATGCCACGAGTCAGAGAGATTTCCACCGCCCAAACTGTCTCAGCCATTCGATTTCGTTCAGGCCCCGATCTCTAATCCTT
>Ga0137409_10000390_pt1 | contig 47660 bp, 43 predicted proteins | sample CZODoug1_16funga_FD_122059 | JGI IMG/M metagenome (GOLD analysis project Ga0137409, IMG submission 122059) | Vadose zone soil fungal communities from Angelo Coast Range Reserve, California, USA - CZODoug1_16fungal (Hybrid Assembly) | ecosystem: Environmental > Terrestrial > Soil > Vadose zone...
GGACATTGGGGTGCAATACCTGACGCCGGGCGCCGGCTGCTGTGTTCGCGGGGATACAAGCTTCGGGTGCTGCCTTCACTCGCCGTGACCCCGGCGCACGGCGTTCACGGTATTCACCCCAATGGCCGCACGCAACTGCTCTTGGCGACTGCCGCGAATGTACCCTCGAAGCGCACGGCCTCGTTGCCATCCTGCGCAATGACAACCGCGAGGCGGATGCGCGCTTTGCCGCGCCGCTCGAGCATGCGCACGAACCGGTCGAACTCTGTAGCGCCGGGAAGTGTGGCGCGCGCGCTGAAGTCGGCGCGCACCGGCACGAGATACTCGACCCGGGAGTCCTGGATGACGAGCTCCGCTTGCAGATTGCGTTCCTCCAGCTTGAGGGACAGCAACCCCCAGCCGGCGAGCACCGCCAGAGAGAAGAGGCTGCCGCCAAAGGCCGTGCCCTTGTGATTCGAGTTCGCGGACAGCGGCGCGGACAGCGTGAGCGAGTCCTGATCGTAGTGGCTGATGCGCACATCGATGTGCCGCGTGAGAGGAATGTCCGCGTGCATCCACGCCTTGAGCTGGGCAACCGGGTCCGTTTCAGAGCGCGACTTCATGTGCCGCAGATTGTTGCCAAATAGCGGCGGCGACGCCACAAATGCGCGATTTCCCGCCAATTTGTGACGACCGGCCCGCCACGCGCATGCTGAGGCTTCGAGAATAGGCCGGCACAGCAGAAGGGCACGGGTGGGACTGGAACACGACATCGGCGAAACCTCGATCGAGCGGCGCAATATCCTGTCGCTGCTCGGCACGCTGCAATTGTTCCGCGGCCTGGATGCGTCGATCCTCGGGGCAATCGCCGCCGAGATCGAATGGTTCTCGCTGCCAGGCGGCGCCAGCCTGTTCGAAGCTGGCGATCCACCGGACGCGCTCTACATGGTCATCAGCGGTTGCCTGGGCGCCTTTGCGCGCACGCCCGATGGTCACACGCGCCTGGTAGGGCGCGTGATGGCGGGCGAAACCGTCGGCGAAATGGCGCTGATCTCGGGCAAGCCGCGCACGGCGAGCGTGCATGCCCTGCGCGATACGGAGATCGGGCGCTTCTCCAAGCAGGCCTTCGATGCCCTGCTCCTCGATCACCCGCAGGCGATGCTGCGCATCGCGCAGCTCACGGTGCAGCGGCTGGAGAACTCGCAGCGCCAGCAACGTGGCAAGCGTTCGGTGCCGAAGACCTTCACCATCCTTCCGCACGGGCCGGATGTAGACGTGCGCGCTTTCGCCGAACAGCTCGTCATGGCGCTCAATCACGGCTCGCGCACCGAGCTCGTATTGAGCGGACGCGGCGCAGCGCACACCAGTCACTGGTTCGCGAACGTCGAGTCCGCGAACGATTTCGTCATCTATGTCGCGGATCCCGGCGATACCTCGTGGAGCAAGCTGTGCCTGCGCCAGGCAGACGCGCTGTTGCTGCTCGCCAATGCCGATGCCGAACCCGTCCCCTGGCTGGGCCTCGCCAGCCAGCGCGAGTCGCGCTTCACATTGCAGCGCGCCGAGCTCGTGCTGCTACAGGGGTCAGGCGTGGTGCGCGGTGGAACACAGCGCTGGCTCGCACAACTCCCTGGGCTGGCGCATCACCATGTGCGTTCGGCCGCCGACGTGCGACGCATCGCCCGTCTGCTCACCGGGCGCGGTGTGGGCCTGGTGATGTCGGGCGGCGGCGCGCGCGGCTTTGCGCACATCGGCGTCGTCAAGGCACTGCGCGAAGCCCACATACCCATCGATGCCGTGGGTGGCACCAGCATGGGCGCGATTCTCGGCGCGGGCGTCGCCATGGAGTGGCCGCACGAGGTGCTGGTCGAGCGCTTCAAGCGCACGTTCGTCGATACCAATCCGCTCAACGATTACACGTTGCCGCTGATTTCGCTGGTCTCGGGACGGAAGGTCTCCGGACTGCTGCGCGGGGAATTCGGCGAGATGCAGATCGAGGACCTCAACCTGCCCTTCTTCTGTGTCTCATCGAATCTTTCGGCGGGCCGCATCGCCGTGCATCGCACCGGACTCTTGTGGCGCTGGCTGCGCGCTTCCGTGGCGATTCCGGGCGTGCTGCCGCCGGTATTTCACAACGGTGAAGTGCATGTCGACGGCGGCGCCATGAACAATCTGCCGGTCGATGTGATGCGCGAAGTCGGACGCGGCCACGTCATCGGTGTCGATGTCGGCGTGGACCGCGCCTTTACCGCCGATTTCGATGATGTCGACGTGCCGGGCCTGTGGAAAGCGATGAGCTGGTTCCGTTCCAAGAAGAAGCGCGTGAATATCTTCCAGATCCTGTGGCGCGCGGGGATGGTCAACAGCGCCGCCGCCACCATGGCGCATCGCGAACAAACTGATGTGCTGCTGCAGCCGCCGCTCGACAACATGGACATGCTCAACTGGAAAGGCTTCGAGCGCGCGATCGACATGGGTTACCAATACACGCTGAGCCGGCTGGAGAAGATTTCCGCTACCGTAGTCGGCAGCGCTTCTCAATCCGCCGAGGGTTGGGGCCGAGTCCCATAAAAAAAAAGGCCGGCCCCGTTCCCGAGGCCGGCCCTTTGAGTGAACGCCTGTTACTGTCCGCCGAAGTGCGCGACCACGCGTCCGTACCAGAACATGCCCGGCACGTCGTAGGTCGATCCATCGAAGCCATTCAGCTCGCAGCTGTAGCAGTTCGGCGGATCTTCATTGAACAGGTTGTTGATGCCGACCGCGAACGTCCAGCCCGCAAGCCGGGACGGTGACCAGCTCGCCTGCAGGTCGACGTAAGTCGTCGCATTCATCTTGTTGGTGAGCCCGACCGGGTCGGAGCACAGGAAGGCGAAGGCCCCGATGTTGCGGCACGGCTCGGTGAGCGAGTCGGTGTAGCGAATCGTGGTCGAGGCTCCAAAGTCGTGCAATCCCCAGTCAACCGTCAGCGCGGACTTCCATTCCGGATATGACTGTGAGGGGCTCCCACGCTCCGTGCCTTTGCGCTCGGTATCCACAAAACCCGTGGCCGTCTCAGTTGACTCCACGAACTTGTCGAGCCAGGTGTTCTGCCAGTTCAAGGTGAACCTGCCGACACTCGTCTCTGGCATCACCCAACGGACGTTGAGATCGTAGCCCGCGGTGTCGGTGCCGCCGATGTTGATCAACGCGTTGTTGAAACCATTGATCGTCCCACCAGCGGTGCGTGAGATCCCGTTGCACAACACTGCATCGAGCGTCGCCACGCAACCATCGAGCTGCGCCTGTGCATCGCGGGCCTGGATCGTGTCATCGATCTTGATGCTGTAGTAGGTCAATTCGAGGCTCAGCGAGTCTGACCACGATGCGCCCTCGGCCCAGCGCGGGCTGTAGACCAGTCCCGCTGTGTAACCTTCGGAGGTTTCCGGCTTAAGGTCCGGATTGCCGCCCGTGATGACCGAGATCTGTGCATTGAGCTGTGAGAAGCCCGGCGGCACGCCCAGCGTGGCACAGTTCGCCACGTTCGCAGGCGCGACCGGTGCCGAGCACGGATCGGTCAACGTCTGGTCGAAGCGCGAGAACGTTCCGAACAGCTCACCGATTCCCGGCGCACGGAAACCTTGCCCCCAGGTGCCGCGGACCAGCAGGTCGCTCACCGGCCGCCAGTTGAGGCCGAACTTGCTGGTCGTATCGCTACCGAACGTCGAGTAGTCGAACCAGCGCAGAGCGGCGCTCACCTGCAGCAGGTCAGCTCCCGCCACTCCCTTGAGAATCGGAATCTGAATCTCGCCGTAGACCTCGTTCACATCATACGAACCGGAGGTCGGTCCTGACGGCACGCCCGCACTCTCGTTGGCGGGGTAGATCGCATCCGGCTGGTAGAAGCCATCCTGCTTGCGATGCTCGTACCCGAGTGCGAAATCGAGGCCGCCCGCGGGCAACGGCATGATCGTGCCCGAGATGTTGGCGGTGAAGTCCTTCAGTTCCTGTTCGCTGGTGTCGTGCAGCACCGGCTGGATGTAGGCGATCTGGGCGGCGCTGATCGTGCCGCTGCCATCGCCCTGGCCGCCTAAGAGATTGAGCGGCACGCAGTTCGGGGTCGGATCGACCACGGTCGGCACGCCACCCACGTTTGTCACAGCTCCGCACGCAGTCGCGGTCGCGGGTTGTGTAAAGCCAAAGTTGGTCACGCCCACGACAGTGCCCGGCCCGAGCGCGTTCCTGATCTTGAGTGAGTTGTAGCTGCCGTGAGTGGTTTGATCGGCGTGATTGCGCGACCAGACGCCGTTCAGGTCCCAGTAGAAGTCCCGATCCGCGAGCTGGAAGTTGCCGCGGAAACCACCGCCCGCGTACCAGGTATCCACATTCTGCTGAAATATGCGCGGTCCGCCTTCCAGAGGCCGGCGACCGACGAAGTAATCGGTTCCGCCGGTCATCGGATCGACGCCGAAGAGAGTGAAACCAAACGGGTTGTAGGGATTGTTGATATCGATCCCGGTTGTGTCGAGCAGGCTTCCGCCGCCGTTGCCGGCTTCTGGTCCGATGAAGATCGGTTCGGGTGCTGCCTGGTTCGTGGACTTACGTTGGTTGAACAAGCCCTTCACGTAGACGCTGACGTTGTCGCTCAGGTTGGTTTCAACCTGGCCATACAGTCCGATACGCTCGCTCGGCGACATGATGAAGTTGAAGGGCTGGAAATTGAACCGATCGGCTGTCGCAAAGTTGTGGAAATCATCGGTTCTCGCTGCGCCCGGAGCTATGGACGGGTCATAGACGGGAATGCCGGTCACACCGTTATTAATGGTGAGGTCATAGCCGTTTTGCCCAGTGTTGGGATTGTTGAAATCGATGCGGGCCTGTGGCGTCCCCGAGCTGCAGCGGTTCGTGCACTGGCCAGCGCCGGGCGTCGGGAATTCGGAGATCGAGCGATCGGCAGAGCTGATGCTGCTCTGGTCGACGTAGCTCAGCCCGAAGAAGGCGCGGGTCTTTTCCGAGGTCGCACCTGCGGAGATGTTCCACTGCTGAGTGTTGCCATCCCCTTCGTCGTAGCCGCCGCCGTAACCCGAGATCTCGACGCCTTCATAGCCCTTCTTCGTGATGATGTTGATCACCCCGGCGATCGCGTCCGAGCCATAGATCGCGGACGCACCGTCCTCCAGCACTTCGATGTGATCGATGATGCTCGTCGGGATCGTGTTGAGATCGGTCGCGGCTCCGACGCCGGACGCTGAGGACTCATTCACCCAACGGATACCATCGACCAGCACCAGCGTGCGCTTCGGACCGAGATGTCTCAGGTCTGCGGTAGCCGCGCCGGCGCCGACACCGCCGCCGTCAGGCGGAAAGCCGATGTTGCCGCTGGTGTTGAACTTGGTATTGAGTCCACCGCCCGATACGGGCATGCGTTGCAGCACATCTCCGACGGATGTGAGGCCGGACTTGGCGATGTCCTTATCGTCCACCGTGACGAGCGGAGCGGGCTGGTTGAGCGGATCCTGGTGGATGCGCGAACCGGTGACGACCACGGTTTCCGTTGTCGCCGTTTCCTGCGCGAGTACCGGCGTCGCTAGCACCAACGTTGCAATAGCGCAACAATAAAAGGCACGCGTTGCGTGTCGCTGGGAAAATAACAGGCTCATATCCAACCTCCGCTGCTGATATGGATGGTTGTTTTTATTCCACTTCTGAGTCTGGATTATGCCCGTCTTTGGTCAGAACGCGAACATTTTGTGATGGAGCTGTCCTGCGCCGGCATCAAGCGTCTCGTCTGCGTCCGAGAAGTGCGATGAGCAGCGCGCCGTAAAACGGCAGGAACATCGCGATTTCGATCAGTCGTTCGCGCCTCAGGAGGAACAGGATGAGTGTCAGCGCAATCGCTGCGCGAGCGGCGCCCGCGACCCAGGGCGGTCGAACGCGCACGCCAGCGCACGACATCAGCACCAGCGGTCCAACCATCGCCGACAAGGCCAGCCAGGCGAGCAGAAAGCCACGAGAACTCCCTACGCCGCTCACCGCTGCGATTGCTGCCGCAAGAATGCCGGCGATCAGGATGACCAGGCGAATGCGCTTGAGACTCACCGGAGGGGCATCGCGATTGCGCGCGACGTTGAGCGCGGCATGGGCCAGCAGGACGAGTTGATTGCCCACGCTGCAGACGACGAGGGCGAGAACGGCGAGAACCGGGAGTGCCGCAAAAGCAGGCGGCATCACTCGGCGTGGCACTTCGAATATCACATCGTCCGGGTTGGCAATGCTCGAGTAATCGATGCGCGCCGCCCAGCCGAGGACGAGGGCGCCCGTCAGCACCACGAGCATCCAGAACACCGCGAACACTCCGGAACCGCGCAGAGCGCGCTCGCTGCGTGCGGCCACAAACTGGTCGAGCACCTGCGGCTGCCCGCAGATGCCGGCGCCGAGGCCTGCTGCGGCCAGCACCAGAACCGCGGCATCCAAAGTGCTGCGGCCACCGAACAGCGCGGCGGCACTGTCTCCTGTCGTTGCGAGCGCCGTGCGCAGCTGGTCGACCGGGCCAATGAAAATGAGCCCGAACGTGGGCAGCATCAGGACCACCGGTATCACGATCAGGGCGCACAGCACTCCCGCCGAGGCCGTCGCACGCAAGCCGCCGAGCACGGGCGCGAGCAGTGCCAGTGCCGCCACCAGCATCACGCCGACAGCTGCACTGGTGCCGAGACCGTTCGCGACCGCAGCACCGGCAAATCCCAGTTGCGCCACGATTCCAAACAGCGCCGCGACTGCGGCGAGGCTCGTCACCGATAGCGTCGCCGCCCCGGAACCCTCACCGCTGCCGCCTGCGAGATCGAGCGCGGTACTCGCACCGGCCGCGCTCGCGGCACGCTTGACCGCCGGCCCGACCACGAACCAGGCAAAGGCCGCGCCCAGCACGATGCCGATCGCGAGCCACAACGCCGACCAGCCGAGCGTAAACGCTGCGCCGGCGACGCCCACGACGAGCCAGAAGGAATAAGCGCTCGCCGCCCCGCTCAAGCCGCCGCGAATCACACCCAGCGCGCCCGCGGCGCGGAAGTCCTCGAGGGTGCGGGCGCGACGCAGCGTCCACAACGCGATCACCACAAGCACCAGAGCACTGGCGCCCAGCACCGTCCACACAGCTTGCGATGAAGACATGGAGTTACCTGCGCCTTTGTGGATTGTGGGTTGTCAGGTCACTGACGGCAGTGTATCTCGTTGCGCGTGGGCATTGCTTCTGAGCCGGGCTGGCAGTTCTGGATCGATCGCGGCGGCACGTTCACCGACGTCGTGGCACGGGCTCCGTCCGGCTCGCTGGTCACGCTGAAATTGCTGTCGGAAGATCCGGCTCACTACCGCGACGCCGGTATCGAGGGCATTCGCCGCGTCCTGCGCGCGCATTCCCACGGCGCGCCCGCACGGGTCGACAGCGTTCGCATGGGCACGACACTCGCCACCAATGCGCTTCTCGAGCGCAAGGGCGAGCCCACGGCACTCGTCATCACGGCGGGGTTTCGCGATGCGCTGCGCATCGGCTATCAGAACCGGCCGGATCTGTTCGCGCGCCACATTCGATTGCCCGAACTCCTCTACGCGCAGGTGATCGAGGCACGCGAACGGATCGATGTGAAGGGCGAGGTGCTCGCGAGCCTCGACGAAGCTCGGCTGCGCGCCGACCTCGCCGCGGTGCGTGAGAGCGGCATCGACAGTGTCGCGATCGCATTCCTCCATGGCTACCGCCACCCGCAGCACGAACGGCGCGCAGGCGAAATCGCGCGCGAGCTGGGATTTCGGCAAGTCTCCGTCTCACACGAAGTCTCGCCGCTGATCCGGCTCGTCGCCCGCGGCGACACGACCGTGGTGGATGCGTACCTCTCGCCCTTGCTCACGCGCTACGTGCAGGAACTGCACGCTGACCTTGCGCAGGAGTTCGGCAGGCCGCGCCTCTTTTTCATGCAGAGTAACGGCGGTCTCACCGACGCCGGCTCGTTCCGCGGCATGAACAGCATTCTCTCCGGGCCAGCCGGTGGGCTGGTCGGCATGATGAAGGTCGGCACCGCCGCGGGTTTCGAACGGCTGATCGGCTTCGACATGGGCGGGACTTCGACGGACGTCTCTCTCTATGACGGACGCTACCCGCGTCGCTTCGACAACCTGGTCGCTGGGGTGCGCCTCAATGTGCCGATGATGAACGTGCACACCGTCGCCGCGGGCGGTGGATCGATCCTGAGATTCTCATCCGGCCGCTTCCAGGTCGGACCGCAGTCCGCCGGCGCGAATCCCGGGCCGAAGTGTTATCGACGCGGCGGACCCCTCACCGTCACCGACGCCAACGTGCTCCTCGGCCGGCTGCAGCCGGAGCTTTTTCCAGCGGTTCTCGGACCGAATGCCGATCAGTCCCTGGATGCCGAGGTGACACGGCGCGCCTTCGCTGATCTCGCGAAGGAAATTGCGCGCGAACGTTCCGGCAGCTGGACAGCGGAGAGTGTCGCCGCTGGTTTCCTGCGCGTCGCGGTCGAGACCATGGCCAATGCGATCAAGCACGTGTCGGTGCGCCAGGGCTATGACTCAACGCGCTTCACGCTGTTCTGTTTCGGCGGCGCCGCGGGCCAGCATGCGTGTCTGGTTGCCGAGGCCCTGGGCATCCACCGGGTGCTGATCCATCCGCTCGCGAGCCTCATGTCCGCGTACGGCATCGGCCTCGCCGATGTGCGTGAGATCCGGCGTCAATCGATCGAGCGTCCGCTGCACGCTGAGCTCCTGCCGGCATTGGAGAGCCAGTTCGCGCAACTCGAACGCGCCGCGCTCGCAACGCTTGCGGGTCAGGGTTTTGCGACTGCCACAGTCGAGGTCGAGCGCGCCGTCGACGTCCGCATCACCGGGAGTGACACGGCCCTGACCGTGCCTTTCGCTGCGCTGGACACGATGCGCGCAGCTTTCGACGCGCTGCATCGGCGACAATTTGGATTCGGTGTCGAAGGTGCGCAGCTCACGGCCGCATCGATTGGCATCGAGGCGATCGTCCCGTCGAAGATCACGGCTGGGTCCGCGGGTAGCGTCGCCTCCGAACATCACGGCGCCATGCTGCGCAGCGCACGCGTCTGGTTCGCAGAACGCTGGCAGGAGGTGCCAGTGCATGCACGGCACACGCTGAAGCACCAGGCACGTATTGCCGGCCCAGCGCTGATTGCGGATCCGCATTCGACCGTAGTGGTCGAACCCGGTTGGCGTTGCGAACCGCTGGCGGGCGGTGAGTTATTGCTGTCCCGCGAGGAGTCGCCCGCTTCGGCACGCGCGAAGACGGTCGCACTCGAAACACCTGATCCGGTGCTGCTCGAGGTGTTCAATGGCCTCTTCATGCACATCGCCGAGCAGATGGGCGCAGTGCTCGAGCACACTTCGGCGTCCGTCAACATCAAGGAGCGACTCGATTTCTCCTGTGCGCTGTTCGACGGCGCGGGTGGACTCATTGCCAATGCGCCGCACATGCCGGTGCATCTCGGCTCGATGGGCGCGAGCGTGCAGCACATCCTCGCGATAAACCGCGGCGCCATGCGGCAGGGCGACGTCTTCATGCTGAATGCGCCCTACCAGGGCGGCACACACTTGCCTGACATCACGGTGATCACGCCGGTTTTCATCGAAGCGACCACCGAGCCGACTTTCTTCGTCGCCTCCCGCGCGCACCACGCCGACATCGGCGGCATCACGCCCGGCTCGATGCCGCCCGACAGCCGCTCGGTGCACGACGAGGGCGTGCTGTTCGACAACTATCGCCTGGTGAGTGCCGGCGTATTCGACGAGCAGGCGCTGCAGCGGCGGCTGACGGAGGGCCCGCATCCGGCACGCAGCCCCGCGCAGAATATCGCCGACCTCAAGGCGCAGATCGCCGCCAATGAAAAAGGTGTCGCGGAGCTTGGTCACATGATCGCGCAGCACGGCCTGGAGGTGGTGCGCGCGTATATGCGCCACGTCCAGGACAATGCCGAGGAATGTGTCCGGCGCGTCATAGGGCGCCTGGGGAACGGTTCCTTCCGTTACGAGCTGGACAACGGCCAGGCGATCGTGGTGCGCGTCGAGGTCGACCGTGCGACACGCAGCGCCCTCATCGACTTCACCGGCACCTCGGCGCAAGCGGACAACAACTTCAACGCACCCGGCGCCGTGTGCATGGCCGCGGTGCTGTACGTCTTTCGCACCCTCGTCGAGGAGGACATCCCGCTCAATGCCGGCTGTCTCAAGCCGCTGCACATCGTGACGCCTGAGGGCTCCATGCTGAACCCCCGCTACCCCGCCGCAGTCGTCGCCGGCAATGTCGAAACCTCGCAATGCATCGTCGATGCGCTCTACGGAGCGCTCGGCGTGCTCGCGGCATCGCAGGGCACGATGAACAACTTCACTTTTGGCAACGATCGCCACCAGTACTATGAAACCATCGCGGGCGGGTCAGGCGCCGGACCCGGGTTCGATGGCACCTCGGCCGTGCAAACCCACATGACCAACTCGCGCCTCACGGACCCGGAAGTGCTGGAGCTGCGTTACCCGGTGCTGCTCGAGGAGTTTCGGATTCGTGAACATTCCGGGGGCCGCGGCCGGCACCGCGGCGGCGACGGGACCGTGCGGCGCATCGCATTTCGTGAAGCGATGACCGCCTCGATCCTGGCCAACCACCGGCGCATTCGACCGTTTGGCCTCGATGGCGGCGAGCCGGGTGAGCCCGGCGTCACTCGCCTGCGGCATCGAGACGGCTCGGAAGCGGTGCTCGCGGCGACCGCGAGCGTCGTGGTCGAGCCTGGCGATCAGATCGTCATCGAAACGCCCGGTGGTGGCGGCTTTGGTGCGCCAGCGCCGCGGCGCGATCGCGAATAGGAGGCTTCGTGGTCAACACAACCGGGCAGCCGCAAATACTGCGCTCGTATCAACAAATGGCGCGCTGGCCAGGCGGGCGCTGGCTCTTCGCCCGCCTCGTCTGCTTCAAGGCGCCCTACTTTGCGAGCATCCGGCCGCGCTTCGTGGAGCTGCGTGCCGGGCTTTGCCAGGTGGCGATGCGCAAGCGCCGCGCGGTGCAGAATCACATCGGCACGGTGCACGCGATCGCGATGGCGAACCTGTGCGAGCTCGCGGGCGGAATGCTCATGGAAGTGACCATCCCGGTCAGCATGCGCTGGATCCCGCGCGGCATGACCATCGAGTATCTGCGCAAGGCCCAGGGCGGAGTGTCGGCGGTGGCGCGTCTCGACAAGACTGAGTGGCACGCACCGCAGAACATCGGCGTGCCCCTGACCGTGACGGACGCTGCCGGCACGGAAGTGGTGCGAGCCGTGATCACGATGTACGTGAGCGAGCGCAGGTCCGGCCAGGGAAGCTCTGCCTCATGAAACCTGTGCAGAGCTTCCCTACGCGCCGGTGGAGGACTCTTTTTCCATCTCTTCGACGAGTCGCCGGCCTCCGGTCTCGAGACGATTGACGCTCACCGGCTTCACTTGACTGCCTGCCGGGTGATGCGAGAGCAGGTAGGCATGATATTCACCGGAACGCATCGCGGCGAATCCGAACAGGATGTTGAGCGTGCCGTTGTAGAGATCGCCGGCGCCGTTGACGCGCTCGTCGCAGACCACGAAGTATCCCTCGTTGTCCTCGCGCCCGAGGAATGCGCCATCCGCATCCAGCGCGGCGAGGAAGTTCACGACCTGCGTGGCCGCGCGCTGGCATAGCTCCTGCCCACTGGTCTCGAACACCACCCACCGTGTACCGCGCTCGATGCAATCCACGATGAAGAGCGCTAGCCGCCGGGCGGCGAGATACTTCCAGTCCGCGGAACCGCTGCTGCCGCCAGCGAGAGTGCGTGCGCTGAGCTTGCCTGGCGTCGGCGAACGCACGATCTGCAGCGCATTCACGCCGGCTTGCGCCAGTCGCAGGCGTTCTGCATCGGTCACCGTGCAGGTCGGTCGATAGCCCGGGCGCAGCAACACTTCCTCACCGGCGGAGGCGCTCCACAGCGGCCAGAGCGCATCGGCTCGCGCCAGCATTCCGGCGACCGCTCCGCAGGATGCGAAGGGCTCGAACCGGCCGCGCAGGCGGTCGTAGCTCAGCAGGCGCGGGAAATACATGAGCGCGTTTTCGTTACGGAATTGCCAGTCACGCATCCCGCGCAGGGCCGCATCGGTCGAAGTCCACTTCCAGGGCGGATCGACCACCAGCATCGCGTTGCGCTCGCGGCAGAAACGCCCGGCGACCAGCAGCACGCTGGTGCCGACATCGACTTCGCGTCCCAGCGGCGGAAGGCACAGCAGGTTGAAGTGATCGGCCGCCTTGAGCGCGAAGAGCCCGGTGCCGTGCACGGCCGAACCGATGAGATCGTAGTCGGTGAGCTGCGCCCCATCGTCGCCGTTCGGATTGGAGTGCGCGTAGCCGATGCCGCCGCGTGCATCGTGACGGAGCGTGCGCTCGGGTCGCGTCACCGGCACCTCGCCGATCACGCGGGCGAGCGCCGATTCGGTGAGCACGGCCTGGACGAAGCGCCCCGAATCCGGCTTGGTCGACAGGCGGCGGAAGATCTCCTGGTCCTCGATGTGCTCGGAACCGGGTGCGCGCACCCGCTGCAGGACCAGGTTGAAGCAATCCGGCTCGCTCTCGGTCAGGCCGTCGTAGTCGACCGAAGCGCGCAGGTATTCACGCGTTCCGCAGGCGAGCGCCTCCAGATGCAGGGTCTCCGGGCCCGCGGGCAAGTCGAGCGTCGGCGGACGCGCGCCGTTGACGACGCGGACGATGAGCGCCTGGCGGCCGCCGTTGTCGAAGAAATGCTCGACGGCGTAGCTCAGCGTGCTCGGCTGCCACAGGCCGCCGAAGGTCGACTGGTAATCGAGGAAGCTGGAAATCGTGACGGGGCGGTTGACGGGACCGCGGAGCGTTCGACCGACGAAAGCCGTGACGGCAGTCGGGGAGCGCGCGATGTGCTGTTCTGGACCTGCTTGTTCTGCGACCTGAATCCCTGAGGTCAGTCGCTCTGCCACCGGCATCCTCACTTTTGTTGCGCGCGACTCTATCACACCTGCGCGCTGCTCGCGCTTCGCTCGAGCGCGCTGTAGCTCTGCAGCGGTGACGCTTTCGTGTATGTTGCTGCGCCTCGGATCCGAATCGGGGCTGATTTCCCATGACTGGATGGCGAACGTGCCGCGTACGCGCGGCGTGGACGGGTGACTCATGACGGGCCGCTGGCGGCTGGGGCTGGCACTCGCACTCACGACTGCGGTGCTGTGGGGAGTGCTGCCGGTCGCGCTCAAGATCACGCTGCACGGCATGGATGGCTACACGATCACCTGGTATCGCTTCGCATTCTCGACGCTCGTCGTTGGGCTGATGCTCGCCGGCACCGGCAGCCTTCCGCCGGTGCGCACGCTCGGAAGGCGCGGCTGGACTCTGCTTCTCATTGGACTCGGCGGACTGATTGGCAACTACCTGCTGTACGTGTTCGCACTCGGGCACACGACTCCCGCGGTAACGCAGACCGTGATCCAGCTCGCCCCGATGTTCCTGCTGCTGGGGGGCCTGGTAATCTTTCGCGAGCGGTTCTCACTGGCTCAGTGGCTGGGATTCGCCGCGCTGCTCGTCGGGCTCGCCTTGTTCTTCAACCGGCGCTTGCCCCAGCTGCTGGACTTGCATGGTGGACTTGGGCTTGGCGTTGCCCTGATCGTGCTCGCATCATTCGTCTGGGCGGCCTACGGCCTGGCGCAGAAGCAGCTCCTCAAGCAACTGAGATCACAACAGATTCTCTGGATTCTGTACCTCGCGGCGGCGATCGTGCTTCTCCCCACCGCCCATCCCGCGTCGATCCGCACGATGTCGCCGGGCGAGGTGGCCATGCTCATCTTCTGCGCAGTCAACACGGTTGTTGCCTACGGGGCGTTCGCCGAAGCGATGCAGCATTGGGAGGTCTCCCGCGTGAGTTCCGTCCTGGCCATAGCTCCCCTGGTCACGCTGGCGACTATGTGGCTCACGACGAAAGTTGTGCCGGGACTTCTCGAGCCCGAAGCGCTCAACGCACTGAGCATCCTCGGGGCGGCGCTGGTCGTGGGCGGCTCGGCAGTGTGTGCGCTCGGCCAGTCCGGCAAACAGGAGAGTCCCGGCACCGTCGAGTGCCGGCCGGCGATCGATTAGGGGGCGGTCAGGGCCTCAGCAACTGCACGTTGCGGTACTTGAACAGCGGGATCAACGCCAGACCCGCGACGAACCCGCCGATGTGCGCGCGAAACGCCACGCCCGCACCTGCCGTGCCCTGCAGCAGGTTGCTGAGCAGCTGCAGCGCGAACCAGAACAGCAGCACCCACATCGCCGGCAGTCGCGCCCGCTGAAAGATGAAGCCGAGCGGAATGATCACGTGGATGCGCGCGCGTGGGTAAAGCAACAGGTACGCGCCGAGCACCCCGGAAATCGCCCCGCTCGCGCCGATCATCGGAACCTGCGAGCCCTGGTCCGGCAGCGCCTGGGCCAGCACCGCGGCGAGACCGCACAGCACGTAGAAGATGAAGTAGCGCGCGTGGCCCATGCTGTCCTCGATGTTGTCGCCGAAGATCCACAGGTACAGCATGTTGCCGAGCAGGTGCATCCAGCCGCCGTGCAGGAACATCGACGTGAGGACACTCATCCACGGCGAGATCAGCGCCAACTCGTCGGGCAGTCGCACATTGCCGAACAGCACCGCGGGAATCGCGCCGAGTGCATAGACCGCCCGCTGTCCGCGTACCGGTCCCAGGGAGAACTGCCACAGGAACACCAGCACGCACAGCGTGATGATGGCGTAGTTGACGTAGGGCGTGAGCTGCGCGGGGTTCTCGTCTTTCAGCGGGATCATGGACGCCGCTCCGGCGCGCCACGAGCCCTGCGGCCTGCCTTGCGGGCGGGCTCCGGTGGCGCCCGCGCCCGATCAAGCTCGCGCGACTGCTGCTCGGCGCGTGCGTTTTCAAGCTGGGTCTGCTTGCGCGCGATCTCGTCCAGCATGATTCGGAGCCAATCGGAGAGCATTCGACCCGTCCCGCGAGCGTGGGCAGGCGACTATACCGGAACCGGCCAATTTCGCGGGCGCCGAACGGTTTATCGGCTCTCCGGACACGCGGGCGCGAGCGTGGTCCGGGTGCGCGCCTCGTGATAGAGATCCGTGAGCCGGACCGCCATCTCCTGCGCGGCCCAGCTGGCCGCATACGCCTTGGCCTCGCGTCCGAGCTGTTCTCTCTTTACGCGATTGCGCAGGAGCTGCGCGGCGGCAGAGGCAAAGGCCGGCTCGCTCTCTTCGACCACCACGCAACCGCGGCGCACATCGAGAATGTCGATCGTGCCCATGTGCATCGTCGAAATGACGGGAACGCCCTGTGCCATCGCCTCCAGCAGCACCAACCCCTGCGTTTCGGTGCGAGAAGCGAACACGAACGCATCGCCCGCCCGGTAGCAATCGAGCAGTTCGTGTTGGCGATCCAGGTAGCCCACGAACAGCGTGTGATCCTGCAGACCAAGGTCCGCCGCCAGCCGCCGGCAATGCGCGAGGGCCGGCCCCTCGCCCGCCACCAGGAGCAGTGCGTCCGGAACCTGGGCGCGCAACAGCACCATCATGCGCAACAGGAAGTCGATGTTCTTTTCGTGCGCGATGCGCCCGACGTGGACCACGACCGGGCGCTCGACGTCGATGCCGAAACGGGCACGAAACCCCGCCCCATCGCCCGCTTCGAAGCGATCGGCCTCGAGGCCGGTGGGAATGATCGTGATCGGCGTTCGCACCTGGTACTGGAGCAGTGCGTCGCGCATCGCGCGGGAAGGAGCGATCAGGTGGTCCACCTGGTTGCCCTGCGAACAGGTGAAGCGTCGCGCCAGGAAGCGCATCAAGCGGCGCGGCAGCAGTGGCACGTAGTGGTACAGGTACTCTTCAAAGTAGGTGTGATAACTCTCCACCACCGGCACATCGAGCGCGCGCGCGAGTTCCAGGCCGGCGTAATGGGCGATGAAGGGCGTCTGGATGTGCACCAGCTCGAACTGGCGGGTACGCAGCTGCGGCAAGAGCTTGCGAATGTCACCCCGGCGCATCATGCGATCCTCCGGATCGCGTGGCACCTGGTGGGAGCGCACGCGCAGCGTGCCGTCATCGGCGGCGGATTGCGGATAGAGCGGCGCGATCAAGGTGACTTCGTGACCCAGCCGCTGCAGGTCGCGACGGAAGGTCTGGATCGACGTCGAGACGCCGTTGATCCGGGGAAAGTACACATCGGAGATCATCAGGATGCGCATCGTGGTTCCGCGATAAACAAATCCGGCGCAGGCTAGGGGCATGGTATGACAGACGTGTGACACCAATGAACAGCAACGACCCTCAGCTCGCGGGATTGAGGGCCCGTGCGCAAGCCATCCCGCTCGACGAGGCCGCGCGGTTGGAGTGGGCGCGGCAATTCAATCGCCTGCCCGGGCTGGTGCACTTCGGCCTCGCCGTCGACCTCGCCGACTCGCAGCTGGTGCGCGTGACGCTCGCCACGATCGAAGAACACCACGTCGGCGGCCTGCGTTCGCGTGCCGTGAATGGCGCAGTGCTCGCCGGGCTGTTCGATTGCGCCCTGGGCGTTGCGGGCACGCTCCAGTTCGACGCGCGCCGTGCCGGTACCTGCGAGCTCTCGATGCAGTTCATGCGTGCGGTCCTGGAAGCGCCCCTGGAAGTGTTCGGCGCGTGCATCAAGCGCACCGACAACCTCGCCTTCGCGGAGAGCGCGCTCTACTCGAATGGCAAGCTGTGCGCGATCGCGACCGGAATCGTGGCAGTGGCGGCCGACCGCGGCGCCCAGGCGATGTGGTGAGGAAAGAAGCCTCCCGAGCCGGGCCCGGGAGGAAGTTTGGGGAGATGAAGACCGGACCGGCGAGGGCCGGTCCAAGTCAGACTTCTTCGACGCTCGCGAGCGCCACAGGTTCCGTCAATGCGTCGCGGCGGTGGAAGTGGGCTTCTTGAGCACGATCGGGTCGAGGGACTTGACCGTGAGAGGGTGATAGCCCGGTCGGGCCTGCGCGTAGACACGTCGCGCCTCCGCACTTCCCCAATCGCTCTTCATGAGCTCCTCGTACAGGGGCTTGATCAGCTTGCGACGACCGATCGTGATGAGGTACTGGTCGAGCCGCGCCAGTGCCGGCTGGTAGTGGTTGCGGATTACGAGCTTGAACCAGCTGTGAGCGATTTCCGCGTTACCTGTCTGCGTGAACCTGAAGGTCGCATCGAGCTCGGTGAGCTGCGCGGTGGTCAGGTGCTCGGGCATGTTGTCGAGGAAATACAGCCACTCATACGTCGACCAGCCCGAGCTGGCGAGCGAGCGCGCCGCTTTGCGCCCCTCGAGCCAGGCGCGCCGTTCCTGGTCCACTTTGCCGAAAGCATCGGAGTGCGGCAGCACCGCATCGGCAGGCAGGCCCGGTTGATAGAGCCACGCGTTGAGATCCGCATCGCTTACTGAGCCAGGCGCGCCGCTCAGCAGGTTGCTCATCATGTAGTCGACGAATTGCTCCGTCGTCATGCTCTGGAAGGCGAAGTGATCGAAATACCCGCGCAGGAAGGTCTCGAACCGTTCGCGGCCGACCTTCGATTCGAGGTACTCGAGAAACAGGTATCCCTTCTCGTACGGAATATCCGAGAAGGCATCGTCGGGATCGCGGCCGCGCAAATCGATGGCGAGCACCTGGTCGCGCGGCTCGAGCGTGCTGAGATCGTGGTTGAGGTCCTGGAGCCCATGGACGGCCTCCATCTCCTCGCGGGCCTGACCGTAGAGCGACTCCAGGATGCGCCGCTCCAGGAACACGGTGAATCCTTCGTTGAGCCAGAAATCGCGCCAGGTGGCGTTGGTCACCAGGTTTCCCGACCAGGAATGCGCCATCTCGTGCGCGATCAGGGATACGAGGCTGCGGTCCCCCGCAATGATGGTCGGCGTGATGAACGACAGGCGCGGATTCTCCATGCCGCCGAGCGGGAAGCTGGGCGGCAGGATGAGCATGTCGTACCGGCCCCAGCGATACGGGCCGAACAGCCGCTCGCAGGTCTCGAGCATCGACTCGGTATCCGCAAACTCTCGCGCCGCGGCTGCGACCGTCACCGGCTCGGCAAACACTCCGGTGCGCGCGCCGACCGAGCGGAACTGCAGGTCGCCCACCGCGATCGCGATCAGGTACGAGGGAATCGCCTGCGGCATGTCGAACTGGTAGTCACCGTCGAGCGGGCTCGCCGGATCGTTGGCCGCGCTCATCACCGCGCGTAGTTCCTTGGGCGTGCGGATGTGCGCTCGATAGGTGACGCGAACCTGCGGCGTGTCCTGCAACGGAATCCAGCTGCGCGCGTGAATGTCCTCGGACTGGCTGAAGAGGAACGGATGCTTCTTGCCCGCAGTCTGCGCCGGGGTGAGCCACTGCAGGCCCGACGCTGATGGCTGCGAGTGATAGGCGATCCGCACCGTGAAGCTCGGCGACGTCACCTCGGCAGGGATGGTCACGTGCAGCGCACTGCCAAGCACCGCATCGCGCGCGTCGAGCTTGAACAGGAGCGGCGTCAACTTGCCCGCGGCGTCGACGAGCGACGCCTTCTGGATCGAAAGATCGCGGGTGTCGAGGATCAGCTCGCGCGCCGATTCATCGAGCCGGCGCACCTGCAGATCGACGTGGCCGCCGAGCGACTGCGTCTTGAAGTCGACATCGAGATCCAGATCGAGGTGCTCGACGCGGATCGCCTGCGGGTTCGAATAGGAGTGATAGTCGCGGCTCGTGTCGTATGGCGCGTTCGCGGGCGCCTGGGCCAGGACGTTCGAGAGCGGCAGCGTCGCCATCAGGAGAGCGAGGCGCGGGATCGAGAGATGCAGCACAGAGCACCTTCAGGTAGAGGCAACAGGGAAACTCAGCGGGCGGTGCCGTCAGCGGCGGTGGTCGGGGTACTCGTTTCGCTCTCGGAGAGCAACTGTTCGAATTTCTCTTCGTCGACCTCGACCTTGCCATCCCAGTTCGAACCCTCCGGCACCGCGTTCTGAACCTTGCGCGCCGCCAGCAACTCGCCTTCCAGGCTCTCGTCGGCGCCGGTGACGGAGACGGGCACTCCCCGCGGCGCCGCCAGCAGGGCGTGCATGCGTTCCCAGTCGATCGCCAGCTTCTGTTCCTTGATCACACGCTTGGTGGGTTCGGGAATCGATTTCTCCATGAGCTTGCGCGCGTTTCCGGACCAGTCGCGCTTATCGTCCTCGAGAGCGCCATAGGCCTGCACCAGGACGTCATCGCCATTGCTGCCGAACAGCACCGGCTGATTCACCACGCGCAGCTTCGTCCCCAGCGGCACGGTGTCGAAGAGCTGCTCGATATCCTCGGGATACAGGCGAATGCAGCCGTGGCTGGAGCGCATGCCGACGCCATAGGGCTTGTTCGTACCGTGGACGAGATAGCCCTGCCACTGGAGCGTGAACGAATGGCGTCCGAGCGGGTTGTCCGGCCCAGGTCCGACCACCGGCGGCAGGTCATCGCCGTTTTCCGCGTGTTCCTTGCGAATCGAGACCGGCACGGTCCACACCGGGTCGAGCGTGCGCTTGACGATCTTGGTCGAGCCTTCCGGTGTTTGCCAGCCCACGCGCCCGATACCGATCGGATAAGTGATCACCTCGGCGGGCTCATCTTTCTTGTGCGCCGGGTAATAGAACAGGCGCATCGCCGGAATGTTGATGACGATGCCCTCGCGCGGCGCGTTCGGCAGGATGAAGCGCGTCGGCAGCACGATCTCGCGTCCTTCGCCGGGCAACCACGGATCGACGCCGGGATTGGCGCGCACGATTTCCTCGTAGCCGATATCGAAACGTCGTGCGATGTCGGGCAGCGTGTCTTCCTTGGATGCGACCGTCGACTGCATCAATCCAACCACATCGTCCTTCTGCGGATCGATCTGGAAGCGGTGCGTCGCCACACCCGGTAGCGCCGTCGGTTTCGGGGGCTCCTGCACCGCTGCGGGCTTTTCCTCCCGGTGAAAGAAGGGACTGGAGAACAGGGAACACGCCGACAGGGCCGATGCTGAGACCAGCAGGACCAGGCAACGAACCACGCGGGGATTGTCTGCGCTCGCAGACACACTCAATCGATGCATGCCGCGATTATGGCATCGCCGCGCGCGACTCTCACGCGTGCGAACCGATTCTTCGCCAGTAGCCATCATCTAGAGGAGTGCCGGCCGATCGGGGAGTTCATTCCGGTCCCGCGGCTGGGGCGGAAAATGCGGCGAGATGAGCGCAGTGACGGCCTGAATGCCCTTCAGCGCGCCGGTCTCGAAGCGTCCGACGCGAAACTCCGCTTCCATCGCCCGGCACACCCCTGCCCATTCAGCATCGGAAACCCGGCCGCGATAGCCGCGATCGGCTACGATCTCGACATCCCGGTCTGCTAGCAGCACGTAGATGAGCACACCGTTGTTGTGCTCCGTATCCCATACGTGCAACCGCCCGAAGACCTCGATGGCGCGAGCGCGCGGGGTCAGGTCGTGCCGCAGCGCGGGGCCCTCGAGCGCGCTCTCGATCGCCACGCGGATTTCGCCGCTGTGATGCTGCTCGCTCTCGCGGACCGCCTTCTCGATCGCACTCAGCACGTGAGCCGGAAAGCAGCGCCGGCGCTTGAGGTCGGTCGTGAAGAGGTGGCGGAACAGGCGCGCGATGTTCATCACCAGCTTCCCGAGGCGCCGCCGCCACCAAATCCGCCACCGCCGCCGCTGAAACCTCCGCCGCCGCCGAAACTGCCACCGCCGCCAAAGCCCCCGCCGCCCCAGTTCCCCCAGCCGCCAATGCCGCCACGGCCGCGGTTCGACCAGCCACGCGGCCCGCCGAATCCGCCGAACAGCAACGCGATGAAGAAGCCGAGTGCAGCAATGCCCGCCGCGATCGGAATGACATGAGTGATCACATACGCGATCAGGCCCGACACGCCACCGGTCGCCACAGCGCCGAAGGTGCGGCCGAAGATCGCGCGCAGGAAACTCGCGGCGATGACGACCAGGATCAAGGCCGTAGTGAGCCACTGGCCGCTGCTCGGCGGCCCGGACCATTTGTGATCCGGCGCCGGTAATGGTTCGCCGTCGACGACGCGGATCATCTGATCGAGGCCCGCGTTGATTCCGCCGTAGAAGTCGCCTTGCTTGAAGAGCGGCGCGATCGTGTCATCGACGATGCGCCTCGCGATCGCGTCGGGCATCGGGCCCTCGAGGCCACGGCCCACCTCGATGCGCATGCGCCGGTCATCTTTCGCGACGAGGAGAATCGCGCCGTCATCGACGCCCTTGCGGCCGAGCTTCCAGGCGTCGGCGACGCGGATGCCGAATCCGGCGATATCTTCGGGCTCGGTCGAGGGGACGATCAGTACCGCGAGCTGACTGCCCTTGCGCTCCTCGAAGGCACGCAGCTTCTGTTCGAGAGCGGCAACCTGCTCGGCAGTCAGCGTGCCGGTGAGATCAGTGACGCGCGCCTGCAGCGCCGGAACTTCGATCTGCGCATGCACCGTCGAGGCCGGCAGCGCCAAGCCCAGGGCGCCGCCGACGAGCGCGCATGCGAGAACGAACCCCGGGTTGAGGCGCATCGAAGCCCGACTGGCGGTGCTAGTTGGTCGGCGCGGGTTGCGGCGTTTGTGGTGCCTGCTCAGGAGCGGGCGCGGGCACTGAGGTGCCGGTGAAATCGACCGGCGGCGGCTTGGAGATCGCCGCTTCGTTCTCGACCGAGAAATTCGGCTTCACCTTGAAGCCGAACAGCTTCGCGGTGAGATTCGAGGGGAACGAGCGCACGGTCACGTTGTAGCCCTGCACCGCCTCGATGTAACGGTTGCGCGCCACCGCGATGCGGTTCTCGACGCCTTCAAGCTGGGCCTGCAGATCGCGGAAGGCCTGGATGGACTTGAGCTCCGGGTAACGCTCGACGACCACCAGCAATCTCGACAGCGCGCTGGTGAGGTCAGCCTGTGCCGCCTGGAATTTCTTGAACGCCTCTTCATCGTTGATGAGGTCGGGCGTCGCCTGGATCGCGCCGACGCGCGAGCGCGCCTGCACGACATCGTCGAGCACCTGGCGCTCCTGCGCCGCGGCGCCTTTCACGACATTCACCAGGTTCGGCACCAGGTCTGCGCGGCGCTGATACTGGTTCAACACCTCCGACCAGGCCGCCTTGATCTTCTCGTCCTGGGATTGGAGCGTGTTGTAGCCGCATCCGGACAGCAGCGTGGATGCGAGAACCGTCAACAGGACTAATGCGCGCATGCTTCCCCCCTACCAGATCTGAACGCGATCCTGCGGCGCCCGGTAGAGCTTGTCGCCCTCCTTGACGCCGAAGGCGGTGTAGAACGCCGGCATGTTGGTGACGATGCCGTTGCAACGGAACTCGCTCGGGCTGTGCGGATCGGTCACCAGGCGCTGGCGCAGATCCTCGTCGCGATACTTGCGCCGCCACACCTGGCTCCAGCCGAGGAAGAAGCGCTGCTCGGCGGTGAAGCCGTCGATCACGGGCGCAGGCTTGTCGCCCTGCGCGATATTGTAGGCCTTGTAGGCGATCGCGAGACCGGACAAGTCACCGATGTTCTCGCCGAGTGTCAATTCGCCATTGACCTTCATGTCGTCGATCGGGTTGAAGGTGTTGTACTCGGCGACCACCTTCGCCGCGCGCTCCTTGAAGCGCTTCGCATCCTCGTCCGTCCACCAGTCGCGCAGGTTCCCGTCGCCGTCGTACTTGCGTCCCTGGTCGTCGAACCCGTGACTGATCTCGTGACCTATGACCGCGCCGATTGCGCCATAGTTGGTGGCGTCGTCGGCAGCCGCGTTGAAGAACGGCGGACGCAGGATCGCGGCCGGGAACACGATGTCGTTCATCGGCGGGTAGTAGTACGCATTGACCGTCTGCGGCGTCATCAGCCACTCGGTGCGATCGACCGGCTTGCCGAGCTTGGCAGTGCCGCGCTGGTGCTCGACCGCCGCCGAACGCAGGAGATTTCCCACCAGGTCGGTCTTGTCGATGGTGAGCGCTGAATAGTCCTTCCACTTGTCCGGGTAGCCGATCTTGACGGTGAATTTCGCGAGCTTCGCCTGCGCCGCGGCCTTGGTCGCCGGGCTCATCCACTCGAGCTGTTCGATGGAGATCTTGTAGGCCTTGAGCAGGTTCGCCACCAGCTCATCCATGCGCTGCTTGGCTTCGGGCGTGAAGTGCTGCGCGACATACAGGCGGCCGGCGATGTCGCCCACCGAGGAATCGATCGAGTCGACCGCACGCTTCCAACGCGGCTGATTCTCCTGCAGCCCCTTGAGCGTGCGCAGGTGCAGATCGAAGTGCAGGTCCGCATACGCGCTGCTGAGGTCGGGCGCGTACTCGTCGATCAGCTTGTACTTCATGTACAGCTTCCAGTCGTCGAGCGGCAGCTCCGTCACCGCCTTGCCGAGCGCCGTGACGTAGCTCGGCTGCGCAATCACCAGTTCGCGCGCGTCCGCCCTGGCACCGGCGAGGAACTCGGTCCAGTCGAAACCGGGGCTGAGCGCATTGGCCTCGGCGATGCCGTACTTGTTGTAAGTCTTCTCCGCGTCCCGGTTCTCGACACGCGTCCAGTGCGCCTGCGCCAGGCGGGTCTCGAGCGCCATGATCCGCTGCGCACCGCCCTGCGGATCCTCGAAGCCGGCGAGCTTGAGCAGCTGCGCGACGTACGCGACGTACTTGGCGCGGATGGCGACGTACTTCTCGTCGGTCTTGAGGTAGTAGTCGCGGTCCGGCAGTGTCAGGCCGCGCTGGTAGAGGTTCGAAATGTAGGCGGTCGCATTCTTTTCGTCCTGCGCGACGAAGTACCAGACCGGGTGCTGGATACCGAGGACCTGCGCGTAGCCCATGTAACGCACGAGGTCGCGCTTGCTGGTGACCGCGTCGACGCGCGCGAGCTCGCCCTCGAGCGGCTGCAGTCCCAGCTCCTCGATGCGCGCCGTGTCCATGAAGCTCAAGTACAGGTCCCCGACTTTCTGCGCGTCAGAGCCGGTGGTCTTGTCGGGCGCCTGCGCCGCCTTCTCGACCAGCTCGTGCACGTCGGCCTGCGCCTGATCGTCGAGCATGGTGAAGGCGCCGTAGTTGGCGCGATCGGCGGGAATCACGGCGGTCTTCAGCCAGTCGCCGTTGACGAACCGGAACAGGTCATCCTGGGGTCGCACCGCGCGGTCGAAGCCGGCGAGATCGAGTCCGGAACCGAAATTGGCGGGCGGCGCAGCTGCGACACCTGGCGCCGGGCTTTCGGGGGCTGCTGCGCAGCTGGCGAGTGATGCAGTGAGAATCGTCATCAAGAATCGCTTCATCTGGGTTTGAGCCTGGGATTCAAGCCGAACCCCGGCGGGACCATCCCGCCGGTGCCGGCCGGTAGAAAATGGGCGCGCAGTATATGCGAACTCGGCTCGAAGGTCAGATTCGCCCCACGCGCAGGTGCAGCGGCCAGCGCACGTTGCAGACAACCTCTGCCCCGCCCCACAGCGGCTGTAGTTGCGCCTCCACGGCTGGCAGCGGATCGCTTCCGGTTGCGTCCCGGCAGCGTTGCACTGCGGACCAGGTCCCGAGGTATTTCATGACCTGGTCGAACCGCCAGTGCGTCTCGAGAACGATGGACGGCAAGCGCAGCTCCTCGAACGGAAATGGAATGGTCCGGTAACCCGCTTCGATGTAGTGACGTTCAGGCGGCCAGTAGGGACCGACGACCTTCTCGTAGAAATGATCGACCAGCGCATCGATGTCGGCTCGCACCCGTAGCAGCTCGTACGTCCACAAGGCGAGCACGCCGCGCGGCCGGAGTACTCGGCGAACTTCAGCGTAAAAACGCTCGAATGCAAACCAGTGCACCGACTGCGCCACGGTCACGAGGTCGCAGCAGGCGTCGGCGAGTGGCGCAGCCTCTGCCAGGCCAGCGCAGTAGTCGACGCGCGGGTGATCGCGACGGTTCTTGAGCTGCTGCACGCTCGCATCGGTCGCTACGACGTGAGCGAAGTGCTCCGCGAGACCGATGGCCGCCTGCCCGTTGCCGGTGGCACAGTCCCAGACCCGTTGGTGCTGCACCGTCACGGCAGCGAGTTGCGCGAAGAGCGCGTCCGGATACCCGGGACGATAGGCCGCGTAGTCGCGCGCTTGCTGGGAAAAATGGTCCTTGAAGGAACCCGACGCCATGGCGAGAAGGTTAGCTCAAAAAAAACCCCAGACTTTTGGTCTGGGGTTCAGAGAAGCGGACTTTGATGAAGGGAAGGAAAGTCCGCTAGGGGATTCAGTGCAGGCGCGCCCAGTGCAGTACCTGGATATCGTTCGAATCGAGGTCCAGGCTCCGCGCCAGGATCGCCGCGATATCCTCGAGGTCGTGCGCCGTGCGCGGCGTGCGATTGAGCTCCACGACACCGGAGAACTCGTTCGTCGCCTCGGGCCGGTCGTTCATCACGAAGTGGGTGTAAAACTTCACGCCCATGGCGAGTGAGATTAGTGACGCCCTTAAGTCAAAACTGTGATCGGATGCACAAATCATTGGTACATCAGGGGTTTCACGCATCTGATCCACCTCCCGGGGCGCTTGCGACAGCGGCTTTTGCCGCTGCGCTGCGGTGCCAGACGCCATGAGCCGCTATCGCCCGCCGCAGGCGCAAGGGTCGAAATACATCACGCCGGAAGGCGCGAAACGCCTGCGCGATGAGCTCGATTACCTGTGGCGGATTCAGCGCCCGCAGGTCACGGCGTCGGTCGCAGCTGCAGCGGCACAAGGCGACCGTTCCGAGAACGCCGAGTACATCTACGGCAAGCGGCAATTGCGCGAGATCGACCGGCGCGTGCGCTTCCTGCGTAAACGGCTGGAAGGAATCACGGTCGTCGACCATCCGCCGAGCGACCCGCGGCGCGTTTTTTTCGGTGCCTGGGTGCGCGTGCTGGATGGCGATGGGACCGAGCGCTGCGTGCGCATCGTCGGCCCGGACGAATTCGATCTCGCGCCGGACTACATCAGCATGGACTCACCGCTCGGCCGCGCGCTGCTGCGCAAAGCGGTGGACGATGAGTTCAGCGTGGATCTGCCGGGCGGTGCGCGCTCGTTCGTCGTGCTCGAAGTCCACTACGGCGAGCGGCCGGTGAAATAACCACGCTGTCATTCGGGTCTTGATAGTCGTCGGGATCACACAAGGCACAGCCATGAAGAGAACAATGTTGCAGGTATTGGGCGCGCTGCTTGGCGCGGGCCTCGCGTCTGGCGCCGTGGCGGCGGCTCCGGGCACGAACGCCGACCAGGCACCTCAGTTCACGCACACGGCAGCAGATGAGTGGATCAACTCGCCGCCTCTCAAGATGGACAGCTTCTCGGGTCGTGTGCTGTTGATTGATGTGTGGGCGTTCGAATGCTGGAACTGCTATCACTCATTCCCGTGGCTCAAGAGCGTCGAGGCGAAATTCGGCGCGCAAGGACTGGCGGTGCTCGGAGTGCACAGCCCTGAATTTCCCGACGAGCGTGTACGTGCAAACGTCATCGCCAAGGTCAAGGAATTCGGGCTTGCGCACCCGGTGATGCTCGACAACGACTTCTCCTATTGGAAAGCCCTCGACAATCGCTACTGGCCGGCCTACTACATCATCGACAAGCAGGGCCGTGTGCGCGGCCGCTTCGTCGGCGAAACGCACGCCGACGACCCGCGGGCGCATGAGATCGAAGCGCTGATCGGGAAGCTGATCGGGGAATGAAGAACAGTCCGCTCGGGGCGTTGGGTGGGCGTGCCTCGAGATCGTGTGTGAAATGCCCTCTGTCCGGGCGATCAGCGCTCAGACCTGATACATCGACGGATAGGTGGGTAGACAACGTCTGAGCGCCGCACGGACTGAGGGTTCGCGTGCGATTTGAAGCGTTCTTTCGCTTCAAATCGTCACTGCGCATTTCACCCACGATCTCGAGGCACACCCACCCAACGCCCCGAGCGGACTACGCTACAGAACGCGGACGTTCTTGAACTGCCACGGGTCGGTGGCGTCGACATCCTCGACGAACAACCGACCGCGGTCGTGCAGCGGATTCCAGTCAGTGTATTGCCCGACGACCGGTCCAAGGTAGGGCATGCAGACTTCAAGCGTGCGCTTGAAGTCCATCTCGTCGGGCTCGACCACGCCGCGGCTCGGGTTCTCAATCGCCCAGACCATCCCGGCGAGGCAGGCCACCGTCACCTGCAGGCTGGTCGCATTGTTGAAGGGGGCGAGGCGACGCGCCTCCTCGATCGAGAGCTGTGAGCCATACCAGTACGCATTCTTCTTGTGGCCCGCGAGCAATACCCCCAGTTCGTCGATGCCCGACACGATGTCGTCCATCATGATCCGCTTGTGTTCCTGCGGCCGCCAATTGCGGCCCGCGAACTCGTGAACCGAGAGCACGGCGTTGTCACAGGGGTGATAAGCGTAGTGTGCGGTCGGCCGGTAGGCGACGCTCATGCCGTCGCGCACCGTAAAGTAGTCGGCGATCGAGATCGACTCGCCGTGCGTGACGAGAAAACCGTGGAAATGATTCGCCAGCGGCGTCCAGGTGCGCACGCGTGTCCCGGCGCCCGGCTGGTTGAGATAGATGGCCGCCTGGCAGCCGAAGTCGTGGCGCGCGCCGTCGCGCGGGAAGTTGCGTTCGTGCGTGCCCCAGCCGAGCTCCGCGGGTTGCGAGCCTTCACTGACAAAGCCGTCGACCGACCAGGTGTTGACGAACTCCCCCATCTGCTTGGGCCGGCTCGAGATCTGGGTGTCGCGCTCGGCGATGTGGACCACCCTGACGCCCAGGGTCTGCGCGAGCTTGCCCCACTCCTCGCGTGAGGAGGGAGTCGCGACCTTGACGCCCGTGTCTGCGGCTATGTTGAGCAGCGCCTGCTTGACGAAGTGCGAAACGAGGCCCGGGTTTGCGCCATGGGTCACCACGGCGGTCGGTGAACGCGAGTTGCCCTTGCGCAGCGTGAGTGTCTCTTCGCGCAACGCGTAGTTGGTGCGCCTGGACACCGGGATCGTCGGATCAGTGTAGCCACCGGGCCAGGGTTCGAGGCAGGTATCGAGGTAGAGCGCGCCCTTCTCCCAGCAAAACTTGATGAGCGCCAGGCTGGAGACGTCGACCGAGACGTTGAGCAGGAAGTCGCCACGACCAACCAGCGGTTCGAGCACGCGCTTGAAGTTGTCGCGCGTCAGCGGCTGGTTCACGAACTTGACGCCGAATTGTTCGGCCTCGCGGCGGCCTTCGTCGTCGGCGGTGAGGATCGTGATCCCCTCGGGTTTCACACCGCCGAGGTGACGCAGGATCAGCGGCAGGACGCCCTGCCCGATGCTGCCGAAGCCGATCAGGACGATCCGCCCCGGGAAATCGACGTGGATCTGGTAGTCACTCATGATGAATCGCTATCCGCCATCGCAATACCAATTTGTGCTTGGGATGCATCGTGCCTTGCGACGCGTCATCAAGCAAATGCGCCACACGCGGGCGCTGCAAGACTTCAGATCGCTTGGGCGTTGCGCCAGTGCGGTGGATAGGTCCGCTCGTAGCCCGGCAGCGCTTCCACGCGGGAAATCCAGCGCGCCAGCGCGGGATAGTTGAACTCCATCGGCAAAAAACGCGAGCGCAGTTCGGCCGCTTCCGCACGCTGCAAGGCGCGCAACAACAGCTGGATTCCGGGGAACACTACGAAGTCGAGTGCCGACACGTGTTCGCCTACGATCCAGTCCGACTTGCTGAGGCGTCCTTCGATCACGCGCGCCTCGTTCGCGACCGTGTGCATCGCGTCCGTGATTTCCTCGTAGCGCTCCTTCACTTTTCCGGAAAACACCGCGCGCGTGATTTTCAGCAGGCGCGGCTCGGCGTTGTTCTGGTATTCGCAGATCACGCGCATGATCGTGCCGGCTTCCTCGGGGCTGCGGCCGAAGAGCGGCGGGTCGGGGTACTTCAGGTCGAGGTAATAGAGAATCGCGAGCGATTCGAAGCACACGTAGTCGCCATCCTTGAGCACCGGGACCTGCCCGCGCGGGTTGAGCTTGAGCATGTGCGGCGCCTTGTGCTCCTGACGGGAGAACTCGAGCTGGTGCGACACGTACGCAAGCCGCTTGTGCTCGAGCGCGAGCATGACGCGCCAGGAGTACGGACTGCCGCTTCCCCAATAAAGCTCGAGTGCCAAGGACTTGGTTCCGTTGTAGAGCGCCGCGAGCACGGCTGCGTCAGGATTGTAGAATCACCGCATGAGCTACACCACTCTGGTCGAGCCCGCACAGCTGGCTCAACACCTCGGCGATCCGGACTGGGTCATCGTCGATTGCCGCTTCGACCTTGCCAAGCCGGAAGCGGGCCGCGCGCTGCATCGCGCCGGCCATATTCCGGGCGCCCGGTACGCGCATCTGAACGAGGACCTGTCCGCTCCGATCACGCCGCGCACCGGCCGGCATCCGCTGCCGAGCCCTGAGAAATTTGCCAGGCGCCTGGGAGCATGGGGAATCGGTGCTCACACGCAGGTGGTCGCGTACGACGATGCCGGGGGCGCCATCGCGGCGCGCCTCTGGTGGATGCTGCAATGGGTGAGCCATGACGCAGTGGCAGTGCTCAATGGCGGGCTGAGCGCATGGCTCGCCGGCGGATTCCCGCTGACGAGCGCCGAGCCGCGCGTGACCCCCGCCACTTTCGTTCCGCGGGTGCGCAACGAGCAGGCGATCACGGTCGACCCTCTGGTTCCGGCGCTCGCCGATCGATCCATCGTGCTGGTCGACGCACGCAGTGCGGACCGCTTCGCCGGCCAGAACGAGGTCATCGATCCCATCCCCGGCCACGTCCCCGGGGCTCGCAATCATCCGTTCATGTCGAGCCTCGACAGCGAACGGCGCTTTCTGCCCGCGGAAGTCCTGCGCGAGTGCTGGTCCCGGACGCTGGCCGGCGCACCAGCCGAGCAGGTGGTAACGATGTGTGGTTCGGGAGTCACCGCCTGCCACGCCCTGCTCGCGCTGCGTCTCGCAGGATTCGACGGCGCGCGCCTCTATCCCGGCTCATGGAGCGAGTGGATCAGGGATCGCAGCCGACCGATCGCCACGGGAAGCGAAAGCGATTAGCGATCCTTAATTTACTTCTCTGCACATTTTGCTATCGTGCGCGCAACTTTTTCGGGCGCGCCCGAGGATCCAGCCGACTATCGTGGACAACGCCGTCAAGAAGCCCGCGCCGGGCCAGCCCTGGAAGATCGAGGACTCACTGGACCTCTACCAGGTGCGAGCCTGGGGCAGCGGATACTTCGGCATCAATTCGGACGGCCACGTGGTGGTGCGGCCCGATACCCTCCCGGAGCGCGAGATCGATCTGCTCGAAGTGGTCGAGGGCCTGAAGGCCCGCGACCTGCGCGCGCCTCTGGTGGTGCGCTTTTCCGACATCCTCGCGCATCGCCTGCGCCACCTGCACGACGCGTTCGCGAGCGCCATCGCGGAGAACGATTACAAGAACCGCTACGCCGCGGTATTCCCGATCAAGGTGAACCAGCAGCGCCTGGTGGTCGAAGAGGTGTATCGCTACGGGGCGCAGTTCGGTTTCGGCCTGGAAGTCGGTTCGAAGCCGGAGCTCCTCGCCGTGATGGCGATGACCGAAGGCGACTCCGAGCGGGTTATCGTCTGTAATGGCTTCAAGGACGACAGCTACATCGAGGCCGTGATCCTGGCCGCGAAGCTCGGCCGGACCATCATCCCGGTGGTGGAGAACTTCTCCGAGCTGCAGCTCATCCTCAAGCATGCCGAGCGCTACCAGGTGCGTCCCAGGATGGGTGTGCGCGTCAAGCTCGCGAGCGAGGGCGCGGGTCGCTGGCGCGAGTCAGCCGGTGAGAAGTCCAAGTTCGGCCTCTTCATCACCGAGATCCTCGAGCTGTTCGAGACCTTGAAGAAAGCCGGCATGCTCGACTGCCTGCAGCTCGTGCATTGCCACCCGGGCAGCCAGTTGCAGGACATCCGCCGCGTCAAGGACTCGATCAATGAACTTGCGCACGTGTACGCGGAGCTCAAGCTCATGGGTGCGGGGTTGCAGTACATCGACGTGGGCGGCGGCCTCGGCGTCGACTACGACGGCACCGGCACCAACTTCGAGTCCTCGGTCAACTACACGCTCAACGAATACGCGAACGACGTGGTGTATCGCATCGGCAGCGTCTGCAATGCCCGCGAGATTCCGCACCCGATGATCATCAGCGAGTCGGGCCGGGCGATCGCCGCGCATCACAGCGTGCTCATCTTCAATACGCTCGGCTATTCCGCGCTCGACCAGTTCCGCGTTGCCGGCAAGGTGAGCGAGGACTACAACGGCGACAGCGACATCCCGCAGCCGGTGCACGACCTGTTCGATGCCTATCGCTCGGTGAGCGAGCGGCGCCTGGTCGAGTGCTATCACGACGCCCTGCAGGCGCGCGAACAGGCGCTGCAGATGTTCAATCTCGGCTATCTCAGCCTCGAGTTTCGCGGGCTCGCCGAACGCTTGTACTGGGCGACCTGCGCGAAGATTCGCGACTACTGCCGCAAGCTGAGCGTCGTGCCCGAAGAGCTCGATGGGCTCGAGTCGATCCTGAGCGACACCTATTTCTGCAACTTCTCGGTGTTCCAGTCACTTCCCGACAGTTGGGCGATCGGGCAACTGTTCCCGATCATGCCGATTCACCGCCTCGATGAGCGCCCGACCCGCAACGGCGTGCTCGCCGATATCACCTGCGACTCGGACGGCAAGATCGATCGCTTCGTGAGCCCGCGCGACGTCAAGCGCACGCTCGAGCTGCATGAGCTGCGTCCCCAGGAGGACTATTACCTGGCTGCATTCCTTGTCGGTGCCTACCAGGAAACGCTCGGTGACCTGCACAACCTCTTTGGCGACACGCACGTCGTGCATATCCGCTTGCACGACGAGGGCGGCTGGTGGATCGAGGAAATCGTCAAGGGCGACACCGCCAACCGCGTGCTCGAGTACATGGAGTACGACGTGGCGGAGCTGCACCCGAAACTGTCGCGCGACTGCGAACGCGCAGTGCGCGAAGGACGTCTGACGGTCGCGGAGAGCCAGGCACTCAAGCGCTTCTACGAGGGTGAGCTCAACGGCTACGCATACCTGGAACCCGATGGCGGCGGTTGACCATGGAGCTCAAGAGCCTGGCGGTGATTTTCGGGACCGTGTTCCTCGCCGAGCTGGCTGACAAGACCCAGCTGGCGACCCTGCTCTTTTCAGCTCAGAACCCACAGGCGAAGGTGCTGGTGTTCGCCGCGGCAGCGTCGGCGCTGGTGCTCGCGTGTGCGATCGGTGTGCTGGCTGGCAGTTTCGTCGCCCAGCACCTCGACACCCGGCTCCTGACGAGGATCGCGGGGATCGGCTTCATCCTGATCGGCGCCTGGACCCTGTTTCGGGCCTGAGGCCGCCGGGAGTCCGGGGTCCCTCTATATAAGAGACGCGTCCGGCCCCCGGAAAATGCCTTTTGCGTCGCAAAACCATGATTTCGCGGGCTTTAGGGGCATTCCTGATTTGCCAAGCCCCAGACGCTCACGTAAGCTCGCGCCCCGGTTCGTACCCTCATCATGCTTCCGCCGGGCATCCGCGTGAATTCTTCCTTCGAGGCTTCTCGCCCTTCACCCAGCTCGAGTTGATTAGTGCACGACCAAGGCGCAGGCCTTGGTCCGGGCTTCCGTGTCACTTCGATACGCCTGCCCGAACCTGACCTGCATGTTGAAACTGCGGCCTAAGGCGACGCGTCCTCTCAGGGAGGCCAGCCGACCGCCGCGTTGCAGAGTGAGAATTTGAATGACGACGATTTATGTAGGGAATCTTCCTTTCAGCGCTACGGAAGATGAGGTGCGTGGGCTTTTCGAGCGCCATGGCAAGGTTGAATCGGTCAAGATGATCAATGACCGTGAGACCGGGCGGCCGCGGGGCTTCTGCTTCGTGGAAATGGCCTCGGGTGAAGCCCAGAACGCGATTCAGCAGCTCAATGGCTTCCAGATGGGTGGCCGGCCGCTGCGCGTAAACGAGGCTCAGGAACGTCCGGCGCGCCCGAAGTTCGCCGGCGGCGGCGCTGGCGGCGGCGGTGGACGCGCTCGCTGGTAACAGCCTCGACTGACACAGTTTCAAGCTTCGGAACCCCGCCTCTGTGCGGGGTTCTTTTTTTTGCGAAGGAGACTGACTCATGTACCAGGGATTGAAGAACATGACTCTGGCCCTCGTGGCCGGCTGCCTGATCATCACTGCATGCGCCGCCACCCAGCCCGGTTCGGGCTCGAAGCTACCGCAGACCGACGCGGCGACGAGCGCGGCGATCGATGCTTCGCTCGCGGGTCCGCAGCGCTCCGATGCGAATCGCGCGCGCGATGTGTACCGGCATCCGAAACAGACTCTGACCTTCTTCGGCCTGCGCCAGGGTATGACGGTGGTCGAGATCTGGCCGGGTGCGGGCGGCTGGTACACAGAGGTCCTGGCACCGATTCTCAAGGATCACGGCAAGCTGTACTCGGCTGAGATCGCCCCGGACGCCTCAAACCCCAACGTGGCGACGACTCGCGCGACCTACCAGAAGAAGATCGAGTCGAGTCCGGGTGTCTACGGCAAGGTGACCGTCACGGACCTTGGACCCGACGCGACTGAGATCGCGCCGCCCGGATCGGCGGATATGGTCCTCACCTTCCGCAACATCCACAACTGGATGGCGCGCGACTACGCTGCGAAAGTATTCCAGGCGGCTTACACGGCGCTCAAGCCCGGTGGCGTTCTCGGGGTGGTCGAGCATCGCGGCAACCCCGCCGTACCGCAGGATCCCAAGGCCAGGAGCGGCTACGTCAACGAGGATGTCGCGATCAAGCTGGTCGAGAGCGTGGGCTTCAAGCTCCTCGACAAGTCCGAGATGAATGCCAATCCGAAGGACACCAAGGACTACGAGAAGGGTGTCTGGACGCTGCCGCCGGTATATCGCGAGGGCGATAAGGATCGCGCGAAATACGCCGCAATCGGCGAGAGCGATCGGATGACGCTGAAGTTCGTGAAGCCGAAGAGCAATGCAGGCGTGGCGACAACTGCCGCCACGCCTTTCACGCTCTAGAAGGGGTTGAGCGACTTTTCCTGGGTGAAGTGGATGTAGCCGACGCTCGCGCCCTGGCGCCAGCCGACGCCGAGGCGCACCGGGGCCACGGTGATGCCCTCGGTGCGGGCGTAGTTGAGCCCGGCGCCGCCTACGAAGTACAGACTCCCCTCGACGCCCGGGAAACGCTGGAACAGCTTCTGCTGATCGTTGAGTTTGTAGATCAGGATGAAGGTCTTGGCGGCGTTCCCGCCGAGATCGAACCCGATCGATGGACCTTGCCAGTAAACGGTGCGCGAGCCGCCCCCGACGATCTTGAGGGTGCCCTTGCCGTAGCGAACACCGACACCGACGGCGCCGCCAGCCTCTTCGCCCTCGATGTAGGCGTTCGGCTCGCCCTCGTCCTTGAAAGTCTTCTGGATCACGTCCGCGATTCCCTTGGCCCCCTTGCCGAAAAACCCCTCGGCCTCGGTCAGCACTTCGTCCTGCTTGTAGGTCGTGCGTTGCTTGGGGCTGCTCTTGTCTTCCGCTGACACGAGCAACGGCACCATCAGCGACAGCGTAAAAACTACAAGCAATCTGCGGGCGGTTGACATGAGTTGGCCTCCAAATGGCGGCAGCTTACACGCCAAGATGATTTCCTGCGGCTGAACGTGGGCTTAACGATCACCAAAGCTCGCGCAGGCGCGCGCCCGCATCGACCTGCACGTGTGCGGCGCCGAGGCGCGTCTCCACGGGCTCCTCGATCGGCGTCGCTTCCTGCCGAAAGCAGGCGAGGACCCGCTCGGTGAGAAAACGGCTGCGCGCGCCATACACGTGCTTGTCACCGAAGCGCGGCTGCTGAGTCATGTGAAAGCGCAGTGGGTGAATCAACTCGAGCTGCGCTCGCGCTCGCGTGATCGCGACATAGAGGAGCCGGCGTTCCTCTTCGATCTGCTGCGGCTTGCCGCCGGCAAATTCCGACGGAAAGCTGCCGTCGGTGACGTTGAGCACGTAGACCGCATCCCACTCCTGCCCCTTTGCGGAATGCACGGTCGAGAGAATCACGTAATCCTCATCGAGCAATGGCGGTCCGGCGAGATCTCCCGAAACCTCAGGAGGATCGAGCGCCAGCTCGGTGAGGAAACGTTCGCGCGAGGGGTATTGCGTCGAGAGCTGTTCGAGTTGCTCGAGATCCGCGGCGCGCACTCCGGCCGACTCGTAACGTTGCTCGAGCACAGGCCCGTACCATTCGCGCGCCTGGCGCGTCTGACCCGCCCACGGCGTGGCCGGATCTGCGAGCCGTTCGAGCAGCGCCACCAGCGCTTGCCACTGCATGGATTGCGCGCTTGCGATCGGGATCTCGCGCAGCGCGCCGGTCGCAAACCCAGCGCGCGCGAGGGCATCGAGACCGCGGCGCGCGTTCGCCGGCCCGACTCCGTCCATGAGCTGCAGCACGCGAAAGCCCGCGATCTCGTTGCGCGGATTGTCCGCCCAGCGCAGGACCGAAAGGAGGTCCTTCACATGCGCCGCCTCCAGGAACTTGAGCCCGCCATATTTCACGAACGGGATGTTGTGACGGGTGAGCTCGATCTCGACCAGGTCGCTGTCGTGCGAGCTGCGGAACAGCACTGCCTGCCGGCGCAGCATGAGGCCCGCCTCACGATTCGCGAGAATGCGCGCAACGATGTGCTCCGCCTGCTGCCGCAGGTCCGCCACGCTGATCAACGCCGGGCGCTCGCCACCCGCGCGCTCCGCCTGCAACACCTTGCGGTGTTGACGCGAGGCCTCGCTGAGCAGGGCGTTCGCGGCGTCGAGGATGGGCTGGGTCGAGCGGTAATTGCGCTCGAGCGTCACGGTGGCCGCAGAAGTAGCGAAGGCTGAGGGGAACTGCAGGATGTTCTCGACGGTCGCCGCCCGGAAGGAATAGATGGCCTGCGCGTCATCGCCGACGACGGCGAGCCCTGCCCCATCCGGCTTCAGTCGCAACAGGATCTCGGCCTGCAGCGTATTCGTATCCTGGTACTCATCGACCAGCACGTGATCGAACTGCTCGCCGGCCGCGCGCGCCAGCGCTGCATCGCTCATCAGGATGTGCCAGTAGAGCAGCAGGTCGTCGTAGTCGAGCAGGTGGTGTGCCTGTTTGCGCACCACGTATTCGCGGTACAGCCCCTTGAGCTCCGTGTGCCAGTCGAGACACCAGGGAAATTGCTCCTGCAAGGTCGCATCGAGCTCGCACTGTGTGTTCACGCGGTGCGAGTAGATCGCGAGGCAGGTGTCCTTGCGCGGAAAGCGCCTGGTCTGTGCGGAGAGCCCGCGCTCGTAACGCACGACATCCATGAGGTCCGCGGCATCGCCGCGATCGAGCACAGTGAAGCCCGGGTCGAGTCCAAGATTGCGTGCGTACTGGCGCAGGAGCCGGTTGGCGATCGAGTGAAACGTCCCCGCCCAGCGCAGCTGCGACGCGGCCAGACCCGTGCCGCGCTCACGCAGTGCTGCATCGACGATGCGCTGCGCCCGCCGCGTCATTTCCTGCGCCGCGCGCCGCGTGAAGGTCAGCAGCAGGATGCGAGCGGCAGCGACACCCGAGAGCACCAGCCAGGCAACCCGATGCGCGAGCGTATTGGTCTTGCCGGTGCCCGCGCCCGCAATGATCAGCAACGGTCCCGAGGTCCAGCCCCGCTCCCCGACCCGCGCATCGCCGTACTCGACGGCGCGACGCTGCATTTCATTGAGCCGGTCAAAACCAGGGAAGCTCTGCACAGGTTTCATGGGCGCGACCGTGGCGGGCATGGAGGCGGCACTCTACTGCGGACCTGTATGTTTATCCAGATGACCATCGTCCCGGGCGTTGGCAGGATGCGGGCCACTTCCCCGGTGAAACAGGCGCGCCACCTATGGAGAACTTCACGCTCGTCGGCATGCTGGTGCGGTCGATGAAGTCGAAGAGCACTGAGCGCTCGCTCCTTGTTCGCACGCGACACCCGGGCCCATGAACATCAAGCAGCGCACGGTCTTTCGCGGGCGCGTCGTCACCGTGAATGTCGAAACCGTGCAACTGCCGAACGGCGTCACGGCAGACCTCGAAATCATCCGCCATCCCGGCGGCGCCGCGGTGGTCGCGATCGATGCGGAGAACCGCGTTTGCCTGCTGCATCAGTACCGGCACGCGGCCGGCGGCTGGCTGTGGGAACTCCCTGGGGGAAAACTCGATGGCGGCGAGCCGCCGCTCTCGGCCGCGCAACGCGAGCTCACCGAGGAAGCGGGCGTCAGCGCGCGCGACTGGCAATCGCTCGGCACGGTGGTGAGTTCGCCCGGCGTATTCACGGAAGTCGTGCACCTGTTTCTGGCACGAGAGTTGGGCCAGGAAATTGCCGCACCCGAGGCCGCTGAAGTATTCGAAATCGCCTGGGTGCCGTTCGAAGAAGCGCTCGCCCGTGCGATCGACGGCGACATCACGGACTCGAAAACGGTCATTGGCTTGTGCCGCGCCCGTGCGCTGTCCTGATTAAGTCAAGCACGCCGGATACGCGTCCGCGATTCGTGAAGCGACTCACGAACTGCTTCACGACGATTGCGTACCCTGTCTCGCATCGAGGGGAAATGGCTCGTCCAGACAGACGCAGCCAACATAAGACGAGCAGCGATGAGCAACGATAACGACGGTTGGATTTCTCCCGACTTCGAAGACGAGCCTTCCGGCCAAGTGCGATTCGACGATCGCGGCAATGCCGTGTGGGAAGCATGGCGGCGACTCGAGCATCCGAGCCTGGCTCTCGACGATACAGTCAATCACCCGCGCGCCAACGCTCGCGTGAACGCGTTCGGTGCCAAGGTGGGTTACAACCCTTACGACAGCGGCATGCTCGACAAGGACAAGAAGCCGCGCAAGAGGGACCTGCGCGCGCTGTCGAAGTGGATCGAGCTCGAGAAGCGTCGGCAGAAAGGCTGAGCGCACTCAGCCGGCGGGCAGTGCCTCGATGTGACGGATCTTGCTGCCGTGGGTCAGGCGGTAGAAATGCCTGAGCTCGCGGATCAGCGCTTCGCAGCGCACCCGGCCGCGCTTGAGGAAGCGCCGTTCCAGCCCGCGACAGAACTTCGCCGCATAGCGGTTCGCCGACGTATACAGTTCCGCGCTCTTTCGCGGCAACGATCGATCCACCTGCATGCGCTCGAAGAGACAATGATGCAGCAGCAGGGGAAAGCGCCCAGCGCGCTGTGCGCCGAGCAGGAATAGCGCGGTGGCGTACTTGTCGACCTCCGCCTGAAGTTCCAATTCGTGAATCGCGACCGGCCGATCGTGTCCGGCGTTCCAGGCGAGATATTGAAAGTGGCTCACGCCCTCGAGCGCCGTCCAATAGTCGGCAAGATTTTCGGCGTTGAGCTCCTGCATCGGGTCGGTCTGGCTCAGCCGCTCGAGCACGGCGCGATCGAGAAACAGCGACATGCACAGATCGCCGCCGACTTCGCTCACCAGCAATTCTTCATCGGCGCTGCGCGAGGCGTGCTGGGCAGCCCGCGTCAGCTGGCGCCGGTCCGTCACCAGGAATTCGTAGATGTCGTGCTCGATGCGGATGTCGTAGATCCGGCCGAGCAGCTGCTGGAGCTGGCGAAGCAGCATGCTCAGTGCTGGAAGCTCGTGATGGCGGCAGCGGTCGGCTCGACGCCCAGGCGACGCAGCAACAGCTGCGAGCGACGACTGCCGGTCTTCATCCAGATCTCGTAGAGCCGCAGGATGTCGCGCGCCGTGTGAGTGTGCGCAAGCTCGCTCACTTCGTTGAGCGCATCGACCAGGCGCTGGAATTTCTGCGCGAGCTCGGCAAACACACCGGCCAGCGACTGTTCGCGGCCACGGCCGAGCCGGTCTGCCAGAGAGCCGTAGGCGCGGCCGCCCATCGCGATGTGGTAGTCGATATCGATCAGCTTGCGGGCGAAGCTTCCGGCGAAGAAACCGGCAATGAAGAGCGAAACGTCACCAAGGCGTTGCAGGCCGCGATTGCGCTCCGAAGCTGTAGGCGCATCGAGCGCCTCGGCCAGCATCACCACCAGGGGTTTGAGTCGGGGACCGCGCGGGGTGGTTTCGTAGAGTGCCTCGGAGCGGGAAAAGAGCGTCAGCAGGTTCACGACGTAATGTTCGGTATGATCGCGAACCGACAGTTTCTGGTGCGACATCGCCGCGTTCAATGCATCGCGAAAAAACTCCTGCAGATTGCTTACCGCGATTACCTTGTGCCTGGAGCCATCGCCGCTCATCGCCCGTTCGCCTCCGCACCACGCAGTGCAGTTCTATAAGGTATCTGTGCGCCTTACCTTGTATGTCTCACCCGGCAGTCCGAAAGTTCTGCCGCGTAGGATCCAACTTACTCGCGTCCGGCGCCGGCACCGTGATGTACATCTTGCAGAATCGGGCTGGATCTGCGATTCATCACACACTTCTCACAAGCGGCGTATTGGCAGCGCAATGAGGCGAGTGCTAGCACGTCCGGCAAGAGGGATTGGCAGCGCTTGCTGGGCATGACGCGCTATCAGTGGCTCGTGATCTTCGCCGCGTGGTGTGGGTGGGGATTCGATGTCTTCGATGCGATACTCTTCAATTTCGTGGCGCCGAATTGCGTGCCGCTCCTGCTGGGGCTCGAACCCGGCTCGCCGGATGCGCGCTCGGCCACCTTGTTCTGGACCGGCATCATCACAGCGATTCTCCTCATCGGCTGGGCCAGCGGCGGATTGCTGTTCGGACTCGTCGCGGATCGCATCGGGCGCAAGCGCACGCTCCTCATCACCATCCTGATGTACAGCGTCGGAACCGCGCTCTGCGCCGCAGCCAACGACATCTGGCAACTGGCCGCGTTTCGCGCCATCGCGAGCCTCGGCATCGGTGGCGAATGGGCGGTAGGCGCCGCATTGGTCGCGGAGGCGGTGCCCGACTCACGGCGCGTAGAGGCGGGCTCCATTCTCTTCACAGCCTCGCCGCTCGGCTTCGCGTTGGCCGGCTACCTCAACTACCAGATCGCGGGCGTATGGCTCGCCTCCTCGCCCGAGACCTCGTGGCGCTACGTGTTTGTGTGCGGTTTGATTCCCGCCGCGCTGGCGATCCTGGTGCGCTGGGGGCTGCGCGAATCGGAACGCTGGCAGCAAGCGGTGACTTCGAGTGCACCGCCGCGACCCGCCGAACTCTTCGCGCCCGCGATCCGCACGCGAACCTTCAGCGGCTTGTTCACGGCCGTCATGGCACTGCTCGCGTGGTGGACCGTCGGCGCCTTCGCGCCGATTCTTTCAGCAAGTCTCGCCAGGGATCACGCGCTGCTTACCGGTCTAGATGCCACGGCGATGAAACTGCTGGCTGAAACCTGGAAGGCCGAGGCCTCCAACTGGTTCAACATCGGCGGCGTTCTCGGCGCACTGCTCTCCATCCCGCTGGCGAAGCTTCTCAGTCGGCGCGCCATGTTCATCGCCTACTACCTGGTCTCGCTGCTCGCGATCCTCGCCATCTTCGGCCTGGAGCTCGATCCGCACACCCGCGTTCGGGGATTCTTCGCGCTCGGTGTTGGCATCTACGGCATCTTCGCGGTCTTCACGTTCTACCTGCCGGAGCTCTTCCCCACGCGGCTGCGCGCGATGGGGAGCGGTGTCTGCTACAACTCCGGCCGCTTGCTGACCGCGGGCGGCGCATTCCTGGTGGGCGCGCTGTCGGCTCGGGCGGGCGGTTCCTCGAGCGTACTGCTCACGATCCTGTTGTGGGCGGCGGTCATTCCCGCAGCCGGCGTGATCGGCAGTCGCTGGATCGTCGAGACACGCAATACGCCATTGCCTGACTGATGCGGCCTTGTCGGTTTAGGCGCGCACGCTGCCGTGCACGTGGCTGGGTGCAGTGCTGTATCGCCCGCGTGCCGCGGCGACCGCGTGATCAGAGTGCGGACAAGCCTCGCTGAATGTCTGACTTGAGATCGGCCACATCCTCGAGGCCCACCGAGATCCGGATGAGACCGGCGTTGATTCCGGCACGCTGACGTTCCTCCGCGCTGATGCGCGCATGGGTCGTGGTCGCCGGATGAGTGATCGTGCTCTTGGCATCGCCGAGGTTCGCGGTGATCGACATGAGGCGCGTCGCGTCGATGAAGCGCCAGGCGGCCGGCTGCCCACCCTCCACTTCAAATGAAACGATTCCGCCGAATGCGGCTTGCTGGGCACGTGCGAGCTGGTGCTGTGGATGCGACGTCAGCCCCGCGTAAAACACCTTGCCAATACCGGGCTGCTGTTCCAGCCAGGTCGCGATGTCGAGCGCGCTGTGAGAGTGCGCGTGCATGCGCAGGCTCAGCGTCTCCAGCCCCTTGAGAAACACCCAGGCGTTGAACGGACTCATGCTCGGCCCCGCGCTGCGCATGAAGCCGAAGACCTCACGCCCGACGAGTTCTCGATCGCCCACGACCGCGCCACCGACGCAGCGGCCTTGTCCGTCCAGGTACTTCGTCGCCGAGTGGATGACCAAGTGTGCGCCGAGATCGAATGGCTTCTGCAGCGCGGGCGTGCAAAAACAGTTGTCGACCGCGAGAAGGCACCCGGCTTCACGCGCGATGTTCGCAATCGCGCGAATGTCGGCGATGCCCGCGAGCGGATTGGATGGCGTCTCCAGGTACAGAAGGCGTGTGGTGGGACGAATCGCGCCCCGCCAGTTCTCGGGCGGATCGGGCGACACGTAAGTCGTCGACACACCGAACTTGGCGAAGAATCGATTGAGCAGCGTGATCGTGGATCCAAACACGCTGTCGGAGCAGACGATGTGATCGCCACTCTTGAGCAAGGCCATCAGCATCGAGAGGATCGCTCCCATGCCGGAGGCGGTCGCTACGCAGGCCGCGCCGCCCTCCAGCGCCGCAAGCCGTTCCTCGAAACAACGCACGGTCGGGTTCGTGAAACGCGAGTAGATGTTGCCGGGCTCGGTCTCGGCGAAGCGCGCGGCCGCCTGCGCCGCGTCGCGAAACACGAAGCTCGACGTCGTGTGGATCGGTTCGGCGTGCTCGCCCTCGGCGCTGCGCACCTGGCCGGCGCGCACGGCGAGCGTGGCGAGACCCTTGTCGGCTGGATCGAAGGGATGCATGGATATTCCCGCAGCGAGCCGGGGCAGACTAGAGACGCGCGCCGGAGCCGTCAACGCCCGCTTGCCTTCCCCTGGTGCATCGCCTACTTTGGCCGCCCTTCGCCTCGCTTGCAGCCACGCCCATGTTGCTCACGCTCGTCATCGGTCACAAGAATTACTCCTCCTGGTCGCTCCGCCCCTGGCTGCTGCTCAAGCACCTCGGCCTCGAGTTCAGGGAGATCGTGGTGCCCCTCTACGGCGAGGGCTTTCGCGGCGAAATCGCAAAGTACAGCCCCGCGGGCCGGGTGCCGGTGCTCGTCGACGGGGACATTCACGTGTGGGATTCGTTCGCGATCGCCGAACACCTGGCCGAGAAGACCGGTCGAGGCTGGCCGCGGGAGGTCACAGCCCGTGCCCAGGCGCGTTCGGTGAGCGCCGAGATGCACTCCGGGTTCTCGACCCTGCGATCGCAATGCCCGATGAACGTCCGGGCGCGCGGCCGGCGCGTTGAGCAGACGCCTGAGCTCAAGCGAGATGTGGCGCGTATCGATGAGATCTGGCGCGACTGTCGCCAGCGCTTCAGTCACGGAGGCCCGTGGCTCCTCGGCGACTACAGCATCGCGGATGCGATGTTTGCGCCGGTGGTCACGCGCTTCAACACCTTCGGTCTCGAGGCGTGCGCCGAATCGCGTGCCTACATGCAGACGGTGCTCGCCGATCCCCCGCTCGAGGAATGGTTCCACGCCGCCGAGGCGGAGACCTTCCGCAATCACGCCACCGAAGCGGTCGGACTTCTGAAGACACAGGCGTAGACTTCAGCCATGTTGTGGGCGTCCGCAATCTCCACCGCCGGGCGGCTGGACGCCGCGGTCGCCGATGCGTTCGAGCAGGTCGAACGGCAGCTCGATTCACAGGATCCCGATCTCGTCATCGCTTTCGTCACGCGCGAATTCGGCGCCGAGCAGGCGAGCCTCAGGCGGCTCCTGGAAGCGCGCTGGAGCGAGGCGCTCCTTTTCGGCTGCTGTGCGAGCGGCGTGATCGGCGCGGGCCGCGAGATCGAACGCGAGGCGGCGGTCGCGATCAGCGCGGCGATTCTTCCCGGCATCGAACTGATACCGAGCCATGTGGAACGCAGCGATCTGCCGCAGACTTTCGCCGGGCGCGCGGCCTGGGAGTCGGCGCTGCACGCGAAACCCAGCCAGGCGCCGCAGTTCCTGGTCATCACAGATCCATTCACCTTTGCCGCCGAAGAGATCCTGCCGAGTCTCGACCACGCCTTTCCCGGATCGCTCAAGATCGGTGGACTGGCGAGCGGCGGCCGGCAGCCGGGCAGCACTCTGCTCTACCTCGGCCACAACACGTATCGGAGCGGTGCGATCTTCCTCGGCCTGAGCGGGAACCTGCAGCTCGATTCAATCGTCGCGCAGGGTTGCCGCCCGATCGGCGATCCGATGTTCGTGACCGCCTGCCACGGCAATCTGCTGCGTGAGCTCGATGGCCAGACGCCGCGCGACGTCCTCACCGCGGCCTATGAAAAACTGAATGCGCGCGATCGCGAGCTCGTGGGTCACTCGCTCTTCATCGGGCTCGCGATGCCCAACCAGGGTCCGAGCATCCCGGCCGGAGACTTCCTGGTCCGCAACGTGCTCGGCATGGATCCGCAAAGCGGCGCGCTCTGGGTCGGCGCCAAGCTCGAAGCGAACAGCATCGTGCAGTTTCACGTGCGCGACGCTCTCTCTTCCGCGCAGGATCTCGAACGCGCGCTGACGCGCTATCGGAGTGAACACTACGCGACGCCAGCCGGTGCGTTGCTGTTCTCCTGCGTCGGCCGGGGCGCGGGCCTTTACGGCACTCCCGATCACGACAGCAACGCGCTGCGCCGCTCGCTCGGGGAACTGCCGATCGCGGGCTTCTTCTGCAGCGGCGAGATCGGACCGGTTCAGGGTTTCACCCAAGTCCATGGCCATACCAGCGCTGTCGCCCTGATCAGCCCCAAGGCCGCCCGCCCCTGAATCAGCCTCCAATCCTGGCGTGCCACGCGCATTAGGCAGACAGCGCGCAGGCACTTACAATCGCGCGCCAATTGCCTGGTGAACAGCGAGGTAGACATGCACAGGTTCTTCATGGTCGCCGGATTGCTCGGCAGCCTCATGGTTCATGCGGCCTCGGCCGCCGACCAGAAACCCTTCAGCGTCGATGACCTGGTGCGTCTGGACCGCGTCTCCGATCCGCAGCTGTCCCCGGATGGGCGCTACGTCGCCTTCACGGTGCAGGAAACGGACATGGACGCCGACAAGCGGCGCGCGGATCTGTGGCTGCTCGATTTCGATTCCGACAAGGTCGAGCCGCGGCGCCTGACGCGCGATCCCGCCAACGACACCAATCCGCGCTGGTCGGCGGACAGCAAGAACATCTATTTCCTCTCGACACGCTCGGGCAGCTCGCAGGTCTGGCGCCTGTCGCTCGAGGGCGGCGAAGCGATGCAGGTGACGCGTCTCCCCGTCGACGTCAATGCGCTCAAGGTCGCGCCGCGCGGCAATCGCCTGCTCGTCAGCCTGGATGTGTTCGCCGATTGCGCGGACCTCGATTGCACCGCGAAACGAGTGGATGACACCGCCAAGTGGCAGGAGCACGGGCACGCTCACGATCGCCTGTTCGTGCGGCACTGGAGCACGTGGGACGACGGCCGACAGGCGCATCTCTACACGATCGGGTTGGACGCGGCTGGCAAGGTGACGGGCACGCCCGTGAGCTTGAGCGGCAAGCTCGATGCGGACATTCCCTCCAGGCCGCTGGGCGGCGATGAGGAGTTCAACTTCAGTCCCGACGGCTCGCGCGTCGCGTTCGCTGCGCGGATCAGGGGCAAGACCGAAGCCTGGTCGACGAATTTCGATGTCTACGAGAGCGCTGCGGACGGAAGCGGCGAGCCGCAGAATCTCACCGCGGACAACAAGGCGTGGGACACGCAGCCGAACTACTCCGCCGATGGCCGCACGCTTGCCTGGATCGCGATGGATCGTCCCGGCTTCGAAGCGGATCGCTTTCATCTCGTCGTCAAGGATCTCAAGAGTGGCGCGGTGCGTGCGCTCACCAAGGACTGGGATCGATCGATCGGACACTTCGCGATTGCGCCGGACGGGCAGATCTACGCGACTGCTGACAACCTGGGCCAGGAAGCGCTCTGGACGATCAACCTGCGCACCGGGAAGCCCTCGTTGGTCCAGGCGCAGGGCCAGGTCCCGGAGTTCTCCGTCGGACCGCAGTCGGTCGTGTATGCGCTCGCTTCACTCACGGGCCCGGTCGATCTCTACAGCGTCAATCTCGGTGGCGGCCGTTCGCAACGCCTCACTCATTTCAATTCGGCGTTGCTCGGTTCGCGCATGCTGGGGGTGCCCGAGCAATTCACTTTCAGCGGCTGGAACGGCGAAACCGTCTACGGCTACGTCGTGAAACCCGCGCAGTTCGCAGCCGGCAGCAAGTATCCGATCGCCTTCATCGTGCACGGCGGCCCGCAGGTGAGCTTCGGCAACGCGTGGAGCTATCGCTGGAACCCGCAGGTTTACGCGGGCGCAGGCTACGCCGTGGTGTTCATCGACTTCCACGGCTCGCCCGGCTACGGCCAGGCCTTCACCGATTCGATCAGCCAGGACTGGGGCGGCAAACCGCTCGAGGACCTGCGCAAGGGGCTGGCGGCAGCGACCGAGAAATATCCGTGGCTCGACGGGCAACGCGCGTGCGCGCTCGGCGCATCCTACGGCGGCTACATGATGAACTGGATCGCGGGCAACTGGAGCGACGGCTTCCGCTGCATCGTGAACCATGCGGGCATCTTCGATGCGCGCGGCATGTACTACCAGACCGAAGAACTCTGGTTCGAAGAATGGGAGAACGGCGGGCCGGAATTCGAGAAGCCGGAGAACTACGCGAAGTTCAATCCCGTAGACCACGTCGCCGCATGGCGCACACCGATGCTGGTGACGCACGGCCAGCAGGACTTTCGCGTTCCCTACGGCCAGGGCATCTCCGCGTTCACGGCTCTGCAACGTCGCGGGATCGAGAGCCGCCTGGTGATTTTCCCGGACGAGAACCACTGGATCCTCAAGCCGCACGACAGTCTGCAGTGGCACCACGAAGTACTCACGTGGCTGGACAAATATCTGAAAGGCTCGTGATCGGACTTGATGGGCGTGGAGTGAGCACCATGAACAAGGTCGCTTTACTGCTGATCGGCGCTGCCGTGCTCGCCTGCGGCTGTGCCAACAACGAGAAGCTGCGGGAAGCGGATCTCGCGCGGCTCGCGGAATGGCTGCCGGGGGCTTACGACAACCGCGCGCAGGTCGACAGCGATCTGGCGAAAAGCGTCATGGACGTGCACGCACCGATCGCGCTCGATGTCGTGGCAGTCTCCGCTCAAATCATCGGCGAGGAGCTTTACTACGTGCAGCAGAGCGACGCGACGAATCCGCGGCGCGTAATCAGTCAGCAGCTCTACAGCTTCGAGAAGACTTCAGACAACAAGGCGATCGCGCACACGATCTACAACTTCAAGGAGCCCGACCGCTGGGCGAGCGGGCATGATCGTCCCGATATCTTCAAGAGTCTCGTGCCCGACGACCTCAGCAGCACCAGCGGTTGCGAACTCAAATGGGAGTTTGCGGAGAATCGCTTCACAGCAAGCAGCTCCGCGGCAAGTTGTCGCGGCGTGCGCGGATCGGGCGCGCGCACCGAGATCAAGATCGAGCTCACCGCAACTGAGTTCAAGCTATCGGAGCGAACCTTCGATTCGACGGGGAACGTCACCTCAGGCCGGAGCGAGGATCCGTTCTTCGACTTCCGCAAGGGAAATCGGTAGGCGCGCACCATGCCCAATTGGCTCCGAGCAGTTCTCGCAATCGCTGCCGGCTTCGTTGCCTGGTTCGCGGTCGCGACGGTCGTCAACTTCGCAGTTCGCTTGCTTGTCCCCGGCTACGCGGAAGTCGAAAAGACGATGAACTTCTCTCTAGCCATGCTACTTGCTCGCCTCGTCCTCGGTGCTGGAGCGTCGATCGCCGCTGGTGTTGCCTGCGCAGCGGTCACGCCAAGCACTCGACTGCCTGGATACGTATTTGCGCTTCTGCTTTTTGCGCTGTTCGTACCAGTTCACGTGTCTTTGTGGGATAAGTTCCCAATTTGGTACCACATCATATTCCTGGGCTCACTTGTTCCACTGGTCATGCTGGGCACAAGGTTGCTGGGCTCGCGAGGCGGGGTTGCTCAACGCGGACTCTAAGGACTTTCCCCTGGTGTCAACTCTTCTGCGAGCGTACGTTGCGTGAGCGAAGCGAGAAGGTCGGACTGCGAGTCTCTAATCGGCTTTGATGATGAGCGTCGCTGCGCTCGAGCCCGGATGTAAGCCGCACGCTCGCACCTCGATCGTTAGTCGGCCTCGAAGGCCCGTGCGTTGATCAGGTTCTGCGAGCGCCGGTCTGACCTGTTGCTTCGTTGACCTTACGCAGTGCGTGAGAGTTGATGATCGGTGCCTACACCATGCGCAGCGTCTGCCCACGCGCGAGCAGCACCCACAGGATGCGGGCGTTCTTGGCAGCGATC
>Ga0137409_10000391_pt1 | contig 47659 bp, 44 predicted proteins | sample CZODoug1_16funga_FD_122059 | JGI IMG/M metagenome (GOLD analysis project Ga0137409, IMG submission 122059) | Vadose zone soil fungal communities from Angelo Coast Range Reserve, California, USA - CZODoug1_16fungal (Hybrid Assembly) | ecosystem: Environmental > Terrestrial > Soil > Vadose zone...
ACGCGGCTGCTGCCGGCCGGATTCAAGGGCCTGGTGCTGGCGGGAATGCTCGCGGCGCTGATGAGCTCGCTCGCGTCCGCGTTCAACTCCTGCTCGACGCTGCTCACGTGGGACGTGTACCGCAAGCTCCGGCCCGACGCGAGCGAGCAGCGGCTGGTGGCGGTAGGACGGATCACCACGGTCCTGCTGGTCGGGTTGGGTCTGTTGTGGATCCCGTTCATGAAGTACATCTCGCCGCAGATCTACATCTACTTGCAGAGCGTGCAGGCATACATCGCCCCGCCGATTGCGGCGTGCTTCCTGCTTGGCGTGCTGTACCCGAGGCTCAATGGAACCGGCGCGTTGGCGGCGCTGTGGACCGGGCTGGTGATCGGGACGGCGCGACTGGTGCTGGAGCTCGCGCGGGCCAGTCTGGCCAGCGGCTCCGTGTGGTACTGGTTCGCCACGATCAACTTCCTGCACTTCGCGGCATTGCTCTTTCTCCTGTGCTCGGGGATCCTCATCGCGGTCAGCCTCGCGACCGCGCCGCCCGGAACTGCCCGGACCGCCGGGCTGACGGTCGGGGCACCGGAGATCACGGCGGTCCCGGTCGCATCGGGCCCGCGGACTCTCAACGTGGTCCTCTCGATTGTCCTGGCGGCGACGATCGGCGTGCTGTGGATCGTATTTAGATGAAAAAGGCAAGGTTGGTGGAGGATGGTGGAGGTCGTGGAGGTTGGCGGAGGTTTTTACCCGCGCTCGCCGCGGTGTGCATCGCCACAACCTCCACAACCTGCACAACCTCCACCAACCTCCCCCAACCTCCGGCTCGGTACGAGCCGGCTCACGACCTTGGCCCGCTGTTTCACGACGTCCAGCTCTCGGGGATATTCGAAGACTCGAAAACCTTCGCCGATGCCCGGCCGCGGCTCGCGGCGGCGGAGATCATCGCCCGCTACGCCTCGGCGCGAGGCGCGCCGCAGTTCAACCTGCGGGACTTCGTCACGCAGCAGTTCGACCTGCCCCGGCCGGTGGGCGAAGGCTTCCGGTCGGACACGTCGCAGACCATGGAGCAGCACATTCGCGCGCTCTGGCCCGTCCTGACGCGCCCGCCCGACACCGCCGACGCACACTCGTCGCTCATCCCGCTGCCTAATCCGTACGTCGTGCCGGGCGGCCGCTTCCGGGAGGTCTACTACTGGGACTCGTACTTCACGATGCTCGGGCTCATCGAGAGCGGCCGCACCGATCTCGTGAAGAGCATGCTCGACAACTTCGCCCACCTGATAGCAACGGTCGGGCACATCCCGAATGGCAACCGGACGTACTATCTGAGCCGCAGCCAGCCGCCGTTCCTCGCCGCCATGGTCGGGCTGTACGCGCGCGCGACGGATACGACCCAGGCCCTTCCATACCTCGACGCGCTGGAGGCGGAGCACGCGTTCTGGATGAACGGAGCGGAGCGTCTCGCGCCCGGGTCCGGCCAGGCGTACCGCCGCGTCGTCCGGCTGCGGGAGGGCGGACCGCTGCTCAACCGCTACTGGGACGACCTGCCCGAGCCCAGGCCTGAGGCGTACCGTCCGGACTACGAGATCGCGCAGACCCTCCCCGAAGCGCGTCGCGAGTCGTTTTATCGCAACGTGAAGGCCACGGCCGAGAGCGGGTTGGACTTCTCGAGCCGTTGGATGCGCGATCCCAAAGACTTGCGCACGCTGGAGACGACCGACCTGATTCCGGTGGATCTCAACAGTCTTCTGTTTCACGCCGAGCGGACGATCGCGGCGCTGCGGTCATTGCGCGGCCGGGCGGGGGACGCGGATGTGGCGCGGCAATTCGCCCGGGCCGCCGAGGATCGTCGTCGCGCCCTGCTCGAGGCGGCGTATGATCCCGCCACCGGGTTCTTTTACGACGTGCGCTGGCGTTCCGGAGAGCGCGTGACGGACCGGCCCACGTTGGCGGCGGCGTCGCCCCTGTATTTCGGGCTAGCGACTCCGGCACAAGGTCGCGCGGTCGCGGCGCGGCTCGAGCGCGAGTTCTTGAAGCCGGGCGGATTCGTCACGACGTTGATCGCCTCGGGTCAGCAGTGGGATGCCCCCAACGGATGGCCGCCCCTGGAATGGCTGACCATCGAGGGCGTGCGGCGCTACGGTCGCGCCGATCTGGCCGACGCCGCCCGCGACCGGTGGCTTGCGCTGAACCAGCGCACCTATCGCGCGACGGGCAAGATGACCGAGAAGTACGACGTCGTGGACCTGCGGCGCCGGGCCGGGGGCGGGGAGTACCCCACGCAGGATGGGTTTGGATGGACCAACGGCGTGGCGCTGACGCTAGCTGCGCAGGTGCGGGCTCGATAGTCCTGGCGCGCCCGAGGCCATCTTGCACATTTGATCGTGACCTTTTCAGGCAGCCAGTGTCCATGACACCTCGTTTCCGGTTGGCGACTCTCGTCGTGCTGTGTCTCGGACCGGTCGGTCGCCTCTCCGCCCAGGAGGCCCATGACCATCACGGCGAGGCGCTCGGACGGGTCGCGTTCCCTGTGTCCTGCAATGAGGAGGCCCGGACGCGATTCGAGCGAGCCATGGCTCTTCTGCACTCCTTCTGGTGGGAGGAAGGAGCCCGGGCGTTCCGAGGGGTGGCCGCCGCGGATTCGACTTGCGCGATGGCATACTGGGGGCTGGCGTTGAACTACTGGGGGAACCCGTTCGTGGGCGGGCCCCAGGGGGACAACTTGCGACGCGGTGCCGCCAACTCCATACGGGCCCTCGCGCTCGGCGCGCCCACGCCCCGAGAACAGGGCTTTCTGGCGGCCGTCGGCGCGCTGTACCGCGATTACGAGACGACGTCGAACCCGCACCGGCTTGAGGCGTACTCGGATACCCTGGCACGCGTCAACCGCGACTTTCCTACCGACCCCGAGGTCGCCATCTATTACGCGCTCTCGCTCGTCGCGACCGCATCGCCCAGCGACACGACATTCACCCGGCAGCGGCAGGCCGCGGCGATCCTGAATCCGCTGTTCCGCCGCTTCCCGGAGCACCCGGGACTCGCGCACTACATCATCCACGCCAACGATTCCCCGCAGCTCGCCTCGCTCGGGCTCGATGCCGCCCGACGCTACGCGCAGATCGCACCCGCGGCGCCGCATGCGCAGCACATGCCATCACACATTTTCATTCGGCTCGGCCTCTGGGACGAAACGATCGCCGCCAATCAGCGCTCGCTCGAAGCGGGAATCGCGTACGCACGCGCGCAGCAGCTCAAGGGTGTGGCGCCCGAGCAGTTCCACGCGCTGGACTACATGGTGTACGGCTACCTCCAGGAGGGACGCGACTCGGCGGCGCGGCGGACCGTTGCGCAGGGCCTCGCGCTCACCACGGCGATTCCGAGCGATGCCCTGGTCACGAACTACAATCGTGTGGCGATGGAAGCGCGTGTGCCGCTCGAGCGGGGCGATTGGGCAGAGGCGGCCAGGCTTCCCGTGCGCGCGGCGGGGCAGGGTGGCATCGGGGAAGCCTTGGGCCACTTCACCCGGGGGCTCGGCGCCGCCCGGAGCGGCGACACCGTCCAGGCCCGCGCCGAGATCGCGGCGCTCGCGACGATCGAAGCGGCGCTCGCCGGACAGCCGGGCTATAACTGGTCCCGCGTTGTCGGTAACCAGAAGCAAGCGGTGACCGCGTGGGTGCTGGTGGCGGCCGGCGATACTGTCGGCGCGCTGCGGGAGGCGACGGCCGCGGCCGATCTGGAGGACGTGACGGCGAAGCATCCGGTGACGCCCGGCGAGCTGTTGCCCGCGCGGGAGCTCGAGGGCGACCTCCTGCTCGCGCTCGGCCGGTACGCGTCCGCTCGTACGGCGTACGAGGCCACCCTGCGCCGCGAGCCCGGGAGGCCGCGCAGTTTGTTCGGATTGGCGCGCGCGGCGGAGCTGGCGGGCGAGGTCGCGGCGGCGCGGGCAGGCTATCGCGCGTATCTCGCACGGATGCAGCAAGGCGACGGCGGGCGAACCGAGCTCGCGATCGCCCGCGGCGCGCTGTCAGGCCGCTAGCGCCCGCCCTGGCACACGTTGCTCGGGGCAGGGTATCCTGCCCCATGCCAAAGCCCGGCCGCTACCTCGCCGCCATCGCGCTGTCCCTGGTCCCCGCGGTCCTGACGGCGCAGGGTACGGCCGCACCGCCGCAGGTGGTCTGGTCGCCTCGCTTACCCCTCCAAGGATCGTTGGTGCGCGTGCTGGTCCGCCCGCCGGCGGGCGACAGCGTGAGAGTGGTGTCCGGCGAGCTGGCGGGCGAGCCGCTGCATTTCGAGCGGTTCGCGGACGGCTTCGAAGCGCTCGGCGCGGTGCCGTTCGGGACCGACGACAGCGCCACGGCGCGTCTCGTCATGGAGCGCGCCGACAGCACGAGCGATACGGTCGCCGCGGCGCTGCCGGTGGGGCGCCGGCGCGTCCCGCGCGAGCGGCTCCGCGTGGCTCCCGAGTACGCGGAGCCGCCCGATTCACTGAGCGAGCGCATCCGGCTGGAGCAGGAGCTGGTGCAAGAGGTGAGACAGCGGGCGCACGAGACCCCGCGGTTATGGCAGGCGCCGTTCCTGCGCCCGCGGGCCGGCGTGGTAACCAGCGGGTTCGGCGTAGCACGCGTGTTCAACAAAGTGCTGCGCAGCCGTCACTGGGGCGTCGACTTCGCCGGGCAGCGGGGGGACCCGGTGCGCGCCTCGAACCGCGGTGTCGTCGCGTTGGTGGCCGATCTCTACTACAGTGGGACCACGGTGCTCATCGACCACGGGGCCGGTCTCGTGACCGGGTATTTTCACCTCAGTCGCGTGCTCGTCGTGCCTGGGGACACCGTCGCCGCTGGCCAACTGATCGGCCTGGTCGGGGCGTCCGGTCGCGTCACCAGGTCGCACCTCCACTGGTTCGCGGCCTATGGCCGCATCACCGTCGACCCGCTCGACCTGATCCGGGCCAACGGACCGGCGCGCTTCCCCTAACTGTGCGGCTACGCGTCTGTGCGTCTAGCCGTTGAGATACTCTTCTCTATACATCTTCACCAGCTCGAAGAGATAGCTCAGCGCCAGCGGCCCGATCAGCAATCCCAGGATGCCGAAATACGGCACGCCGGCCAGCGCACCGACCAGCGTGACGAGCGGGTGAATGTTGGCCCAGCGGCGGAACACCATCGGTCTGATGACGTAGTCCACGTTACCCACGATCACGGCGCCGCCCACAGCCAGGAGCACACCCCATAGCGCATGGTTGCCCAGGATCAGCGCGAGCGCGCCGGGCCCCCACACGAGGGCGCTGCCGACGACGGGCAGGATGGCGAACACCATGGTGACCACACCCCAGAACACGGCGTTCGGGAGGCCGGTGAGCCAGAAGCCGAGGCCCACGAGGAAGCCCTGAATTGCCGCAGTGGCACCCGTGCCGACGATCGTCGATGTGGTGACGTCGCGAAACCGCTGGCGCAGCTTCTCGGTGTTCTTGGCGGAGAATGGGATGTAAGGCCGCACCGCCTCCCAAGTCTCGCCCGGCGCCAGCATCAGGTAGAACAAGCCGAACAGCGAGATCGTGAGGTTGAGCGCGAGGCGCGTCGCGGTGCCCACCAGACCGAACGCAGAGGATCCGATCCATGCCACGACCTGGGCTCCCAGGTCGGCGAGCCGCGGTCCTAGATCCATGCCGCCGAACTTCAGCTCTCGCAGGCGGCCGAGCACCGGGTTGCGAATGACACCGCCGGCGATTTCTTGCGCCTGGGCGACGATCAAGCCTGCGAACGAGACGCCCGGCACGACGATCAGAAAGAGCGCCAGCGCGACCACCAGGGTCGCCGCGAGCCTGGGCCGCACCCGCAGCGACAACCAGTCGTGCACCGGGGCGAAGACGGCGTACAGGACCGGGATGCCGATCAGCCCCGTGGCGTACGGCGTGAGCGCGACGACCACGCCGAGGCCCAGCAGCAGGATGACCAGCGCCGCGCGCTGATGATTCGTATCGATCAGAGCCATGCGCTAGTGTAGGGCCCGACCGGCGTGGAAGCTAGAGGCGGGCCGGTGGGGTCAGTGGGGGCGTCGCCACGGGCGCTTCCGGCTCGGGCGTGAAGTCCTCGCCGGGGTTCACGAACCGGTCCTGCTCGAACCGGTACTGCTTGTCGTACAGCTGGCGGTAGCGGCCGTGCTTCGCCAGCAGCTCGGCGTGGGTGCCGCGCTCCACGATCTCACCACCCTCCATCACGAGGATCTGGTCCGCGCTGCGAATGGTCGAGAGACGATGGGCGATGACGAACGTCGTGCGCCCGCGCCGCAGGGTACGCAGGCCGTCCTGGATGGCTGCCTCGCTCTCGGAGTCGAGGCTGGACGTGGCTTCGTCGAGGATCAGAATGCGCGGATCGGCGAGGATGGCCCGCGCGATCGAGACCCGCTGGCGCTCGCCGCCCGAGAGCTTCACGCCCCGCTCCCCCACCACCGTGTCGTAGCCCTTCTCGAGGCGACGCACGAACTCGTCACAATGGGCGATCCGCGCCGCTTCCTCGATCTCTTCGCGCGTCGCGTGCGGCCGCGCGAACGCGATGTTCTCGGCGACCGTTCCGTCGAACAGGAAGTTGTCCTGCAGCACCACGCCGAGCTGCCGGCGGTAGTCGCCGAGCCGGAGCGACGCGAGATCGCGACCGTCGACGAGGATCCGGCCCGCCCTCGGTCGGTTGAACGTCAGGACCAGGCTGATGAGCGTGCTCTTCCCGGCGCCGGAGGAGCCGACCAGCGCCGTGGTCGAGCCGGCGGGTGCGTGGAAGGACACGCGTTTCAGGACGTCGCTACCCGGCGTGTACTCAAAGCTTACGTTCTCGAAGGCGATGTCGCCCCGCACCCCGTCGAGTGCCGCGCGCGCGCCGTCCTCGGCGTCCTCGGTCACGAGGCGGCGGATCTCGCGGATGCGGTCGAGCCCCGCGAACGCTTCCGTGATCTGGGTTCCGATGGACGCGATGTTGATCAGCGGGAGGGCGACGAGGCCGATGAACAAGAGGTACATGACGAATTCACCCAGCGTCATGCTGCCCGAGATGATGGCGTGTCCGCCCTCGAGGATCATCAGGATGCCGATCGCGCCGACGATGATCGTGGCGAAGGCGCCAACCGCCGAGATCCCGGTCATCGTCATGGCGATGTTCCGGAACAGGGTATTCGCCCCACGGGTGAACACGAGCCGCTCGCCCCGCTCGGCGCGATAGGCCTTCACGATGCGGATGCCGCCCAGCGTCTCGCCCAGCCGGCCGGTCACGTCGGCGTTCAGCTTGCCACGCTCGCGGAATAGCGGCCGGAGCTTGGTGAACGCGTACGCCATGCCACCCCCGAAGCATGCCAGGATGAGGATGGCGATGACCGTGAGCCGCCAGTTGAGATAGAACAGTACGCCGAGCGCGATCGCCGCCGTCAGGAGCCCGCCTACGAGCTGGACCAGGCCGGTGCCCACCAGGTTCCGGATGCCCTCGGCGTCGGTCATGATGCGCGAGATGAGGATCCCGCTCTTGGTCGAGTCGAAATAGCTGATGGGCAGCCGGAGCACGTACGCCTGCACGGTGCGCCGCATGTCGGTGATGGCGCGCTGCGCCGCCACGCCGAGAATCTGCGATATGCCGAATCCGGTGATGGCCTGAACCAGGGTGGCCCCGCCGGCCGCGAGCGCGAGCGGCACGAGCAGCTCGGGGTGGTGCTGGTTGATCACCCGGTCGATCACCCACTTGGAGGAGGAGGGCAGGACCAGCCCGGCAAGCCGGTTGACGAGCATCAGCCCCAGGCCCACCGCCAGGCGGCCGCGGTGCGCGTAGATGAGCGCCCGCGCCTCCTGCCACGCGCCGGGCGTGATGGTCTTCTTGGGGGTTCGGGTCGCGGTCGGGGCGTCAGCCATAGGAGTGAGCGCAATCTAAACGGGGCGGGGAACAAAAGAAGTACTTGACAGAGTCAAGTATCTGTCGGACATTGACGGTATGGCCGTGCGCGAGCTGGAGCAGCGGGTTGAAGCGGCGCGCCGCTTCAACCGGTTCTACACCCGGACGATCGGCGTACTGCGCGAGGGGGCGTACACGAGCCCGTTCTCCCTCACGGAGGTGCGGGTCCTGTACGAGCTCGCGCACCGCGACCAGCCGACCGCGACGGCGTTGGGCCGTGATCTCGGCCTCGATGCGGGATACCTGAGCCGCATTCTGCGCGGCTTCGAGCGGCGCGGGCTCGTCCTCAAGACCCGGTCCGCGTCCGACGGTCGGCAGAGCCACCTCGCCCTCACGGCCCAGGGACGCAAGGTCTTCGCGCCGCTCAACGCGCGCTCGCACGACGAGGTGGCCGCGCTGCTGGGCGGGTTGTCCTCCGCCGCCCAGGGGCGCCTGGTGGGCGCGATGCAGACCATCGAACGGCTGCTCGGCGACCGCGAGAAACCGCATGCCCCATACGTGCTTCGGTCGCCACAGCCGGGCGACTTGGGCTGGGTGGTGCACCGGCATGGTGCCGTGTACGCCCAGGAATACGGCTACGACGCGCAGTTCGAGGCGCTGGTCGCCGGGATCGTGGCGCAATTCGTCCAGCGCTTCGACCCGAAACGCGAGCGGTGCTGGATCGCGGAGCAGGGCGGCGAGGTGGTCGGCTCGGTTTTCCTCGTGGCGCGATCGAAGACCGTCGCACAACTGCGCCTATTGTTGGTGGAGCCCAACGCGCGCGCGTCGGGCCTCGGGACGCGCCTCGTGAGCGAGTGCGTCCGCTTCGCGCGTCAGACGGGCTACCGCAAGCTCATGCTCTGGACCCAGAGCGAACTGCGCGCCGCGCGACGGCTGTACGAGGCAGCCGGGTTCCGCATGGTGCGCAAGGAGAAGAACCACAGCTTCGGGAAGGATCTGGTCTCGGAGACGTGGGAGCTGGAGTTGTGACGTCGTCGGGGCATTTCAAGGATCATTTTTCGGAGATTTCCGCCGCGTACGCGGCGTACCGTCCCTCGTATCCCGCCGCGCTCGTAGCCTTCCTGGCGCGGCTCGCACCGGCGCGGCGACTCGCCTGGGACGCCGGCTGCGGCTCGGGGCAGCTGTCGGTGCTCCTGGCGGGTACGTTCGACCGGGTGGTGGCTACCGATGCCAGTCCCGAGCAGATCGCGCGCGCGACGCCCCACGCCAAGGTGGAATACCGCTGCGCACCCGCCGAGGCGAGCGGCCTCACGGACCGCGCCGTGGACCTGGCAACGGCCGCACAGGCCGCCCACTGGTTCGACCTGCCCGCCTACTACGCCGAAGTGCGGCGCGTGACCCGGCCCGGCGGGATCATCGCCCTGGTCAGCTACGGTGTGCTCCGGGCGGACGCCGACGTCGACCGGGTCATCCAGCCCTTTTACCGGGCTGTGCTGGCTTCCTACTGGCCGCCCGAGCGCCGGCATGTGGACGAGGGTTATCGCTCGCTGCCCTTCCCGTTCGAGGAGCTCGAGGCTCCCGCGCTCGAGATCGGGCTCGACTGGCGGCTCGCGGAGCTCGTCGGCTTTGTGGGGACCTGGTCTGCGGTGTGGGCGCTCGAGCGGGCGAAAGGTGAGGGGCCGTTCGCGACGTTCCGCCGCGAGCTGGCGCACGCCTGGGGGCCAGCCACGGCGGTACGTACCGTGCGCTGGCCCCTGGCCCTCCGCGTTGGTCGCGTGTGAGGCGACGTTCCTAGAGACTTCTCAAGAACTCGAGCAGGGCGAAGCGCGCGCCCGCCGGCAGGCGCGAAAAGCGATCGCGCGCTCCTTTTCCTTGGCCGTCGTGAGCGAGGATCGCCGCATCCAGGCTCGTTGCGCGGCCGTCGTGTAAGAGCAGCGGTCGCGTGCGGACACCCCACAGAGGCGCGGTGCGCATTTGGCGGCCGGTGGCCGAGCCCTGCGCGATCCCGTCGCCGAGATCGCCCATGTCGTGGAGCAGGAAATCGGAATACGGCTGAAACACTCTGTTGGACAGTGCCACCACCGGGCTGCGCCCCGTGACCAGGGCCGGCGTGTGGCAGGCGGCGCAGCCCATGACCGCGAAGATTGCACTGCCCCTCAACACTTGCAGGGAGACACTGCTGCGGGGGGGTGGTGCAAGCAAGGTCATGAAGTCGGTGAACTGCATCACACCTGCGCCGTCGTCGTTGAGGGTCTTGAGCGGATTGTGGTCGAGCGCGGCGCAGTCGCCCTGCGGGCAGTTCTCGTTCGGAAACTCGGGATTCGTGATCCCCATTTCGTTCAGGTAGGCGTCGCCCGAGAACTGAAACAGGGTCGGAACCTGTGCCTTCCAGCCGAACCGCCCCACGCGGGTCCGGCCGGTCCGGATCTCCATGGTCAGGCTGGGCGTGCCCGCCGTCGCAGGCGAGGTGGCGGCCTCGAGCCGCGCCAGCTGGGCCAGCTGCTCGTCTGGTACCGCGTCGACCAGGCCGAGGCCGAAGAGTGGAGTGGTGATGCGCCGTGCGGTCACCGTCGGGCTGGCGGGCACCACCTCGCCAACGAATGTGAAGCTCCCAGCCGCGGTGGTGATGAGGCCGATCCCCCTGTCCTGAATCAGCGAGCCCCCGAGCTCGGTCAGCGGGTCGAACCCGCCGTTCACGATCCTCCCGAAGCGGGTTTCCATCCGCCCCGTGGTGCCGCCCACGGGACCGTTGTGGCAGGTCGCGCACGAGGCCTCGTTGAAGACGGGGCCCAGCCCTTCATCGATCGTCTCCACCGCTTCGAACTCCACCTTCCCGGCGTCGAAGAGCGCCAGCTCGGCGGCGCTGAGGTTGGCGAAGGGATCCCCCAATGTCGACGAGGTTGACAACCTCGCCGTGGGGGGTGGGGGGGTCGTGACACCAGAGTCGGTAGACTCGCACGCAGCGAGCCAGAAGCAGACCAGCGCGGCGTTTCCGATGAGTCGGCTGCAGTGGGTCATTCGTGCCCCCTTTGCTGGCAGCCGTGCGCCACGACATCGCAGTCTCGGTTCGGCGGAAAACGGACTCTAGGGCGGCGAGCGTGACCCACGCTTGGTGTATGTCCACATCGCCGTGCACTTCGTGAGGGCGCGTGCTACGACAAACGATGTCTCAAGGAGGGAAGGCAGACGGTGACCCGCCCCACCCGGAGGTCGGTCGGATGTGGCGGGCCGCCCGCTAGCAAGTGACCAACGATGCGGGTCGGGTACCGCTAGTGCGTCTGATCCTTTGTCACCGCTGCTTGGAACAGCGAGAGATACCGGCCGTATCCCTCGGCCTCGAGGCGCTCGACCGGAATGAATCGCAGGGCTGCCGAGTTCATGCAGTAACGCAATCCGGTGGGTGGAGGTCCGTCGTTGAACACGTGGCCCAGATGCGAGTCGGCGTGGGTCGAGCGGATCTCGGTGCGCACCGTGAAGAGCGACCGATCCACCAGCTCGTGGACATTGCCCGCCTCGAGGGGTTTGGTGAAGCTCGGCCACCCAGTGCCAGAGTCGAACTTGTCGAGCGAGCTGAACAGCGGCTCGCCGGACACGACGTCCACGTAGATCCCCACCTGATGGTTGTCCCAGTACTCATTATGGAATGGCGGCTCGGTGGCGGCGTGCTGGGTTACCTCGTACTGTCGCGGCGCGAGCGTGCGTCGCAGTTCCGCTTCGGTCGGCTTCTTGAAGTTCATTGGATCCCACCCTTTCGATTTGCTCTGCGCGCTCGCGCCCTGGGCGGCGCAGCCGAGGGCGAATGCGAGAGTGAGCGCCACCCTGCAGCCGCAGCGCGACATTACTTGACCGTGAACCGCACCGTGTCCACCACGAGCGGCTTCAGGGGGATGTGCTTCCAATTCCCCACTACGGCGATCACGCGATGGGGGCCCGGCTTGAGGGAGTCCAGCACGAACTCCGTCTGCCCGCGACCGAGATGCAGGATCCCGGTCACACCCCGGGGAATCGTGTCGTCGACCGGCGTCAGGTCGTGATCGACGAACAGGTGATGGTGTCCCGTCCCGGGCCGCTCCACCGTCGCGGGGACGATCTCCACTCCGGTCGCTTGGAGCACGACCTTAACGGGCCCGCTGAGCGTAGCGCCGTTCGCGGGCGACACGATTTTGACCGCCGCATGGCCGGTTTGCCCCAGCGCGGCCACCGGAAGCAGTATCGCGGCCCCGAGCAAGAGCCTGCAAATGCGGATGTTCACGTAGCTTCCCTCCTGTTCTGCGGAGATGGTTCAATCACTAATAAGCTCGCGGGACGAGGCCGCCACAAGGTGCGTCCCTTGACGGATCCGCGCCGGGGCGGTAAGTCCGACCCATGCTCCCCGATCAAATGGCGACCGCGGTACGCCATCACTGGTGGCTGTTCCTGTTACGCGGCATCGCGGCATTGGCGTTCGGGGTGCTCACGTTGTTGCAGCCTGGCGCGACGCTGGTCGTCTTGATGGCGTTCATCATCGCGTATGCTTTGGTTGACGGCGTCGTCGCGCTGGTCTACGCCTTCCGGTTTCGTCCAATGTTCGATCGTTGGTGGATGCTCCTCATTCAAGGGGTGATCAGCATCGCGTTCGGTGTCCTCGCCATTCTCCAGCCGGGCCTGTCGGTTGCGTATATCGTCGTGTCGGTGGCTCTATGGATGCTGTTCGCGGGGATCGCGCAGTTGCTCCTGGCGCGGATCATCAAGACGATGGGCGGCTCGCCGCTCTGGGCGATTGTCGGCGGCGTCCTGACGCTTGCGCTCGCGATCGCGGCGGTTGCTTTCCCGCGCGCGACTGTGGGAGCAGTCCTCGCCTTCGTCGCGTGGTTCGCGCTGGTGATCGGCATCGTGCAGCTCGTCGTGGCGTTCCGCGTCCGATCTCTCGTCAAGGCGGTCGCGGCATAGTCCGTCGCCTTCCAGCGGTTTAGCTTTTTCATACAGGCCGTCGCCGCACCGAGGATCGAGCTCCGAGGTGAGTCATGCGCTCGTCGATGCTTGCGGCTGCCGGCTTTGTGCTCCTGTACGCGCCTTGCGCGGCCGCCCAGGCGCCTCCCGGTCGCCTGGAGGAGCAGGTCCGGAGCGTCACCGACACCTCGCAAACGTTCGCCGTCTATTTCCCGCCGGGCTACACGACCGAGCGCCGCTGGCCGGTGCTCTTGGTCCTCGACCCGCGGGGGCGGGCCCCGCTCGCCCTCAAGCTGTTTCAGGATCGCGCCGCCCGGCTCGGCTGGGTCATCTTGAGCTCCTACAACTCGCTGAGCGACGGTCCGCCCGAGCCCAACGTAAACGCCGTGAACGCGATGCTGGCGTGGGCGCAGGCGCACCCGTCGCTCGACCCGGGTCGTTTGTACCTGGCGGGCTTCTCCGGCACCGCGCGGGCCGCGCTCGGGTTCGCCGTCGCGCTGCGGGGCCACGTGGCGGGGGTGATCGCCGTCGGCGGTGCGCTGGGGTTCACGCTGGGAGGTCCGGAGACGGCGTTCGCGGGTGATTCCACCTTTGCCTATTTCGGCTCCGCCGGAACGCGAGACTTCAACTACGAAGAAGTGCTCGCGATGGCCGACCGGTTTCGCACCACGCGGGTGCCGTTCCGCGTCGTGCCGTTTGAAGGGCCGCACGGCTGGCCCCCGCCGGAGGTGTGCGGCGATGCACTCGATTGGCTGGAGCTGCGCGCCATGCTGGGCGGGCTGCGGATGATGGATTCGGGCTGGGTGCGCGCGCGGCTCGCGGACGAAGTGGGGCACGCGCTAGACCTCGAGCGGGTGGGCCGGTGGGCGGAAGCGTTACGGCTCGATGTCGCGATCGCGCGCGACTATGCGCGGTGGCCCGAGGCGAGCGATGCCGCCGGCAGGGCCGCGGCGCTGCGGCGCAGCTCCGTCCTGGCCAAGTACGAGGCCGAGGCGCGCCGACTCGCCGAGCGCGACCTGCGCCAGGGCATCGAGCTGCCGAAAATCTTTGCATGGGCGCGCTCGCAGCGGGAGCCGCCGACCCTCGGTGCCCTGGCGGGAAAACTCCACATCGCGGAGCTGCAGCGGACGGCCGAGCGGGGCGATACTCTGGAATCAGCCAGCGCGCGGCGACTGCTCGCGCGAGTGTTCGTGAACCTGGCGTTCTACGAACCGCGAGCCTATCTCGCGAACGGGGGCGCCGGTCGTGCGCTCCGGATGCTCGAGGCGGCCGTGACCATCGCCCCCATTCAAGGAGAAGCGTGCGGCTTGCTTCGCGACGCGCTCAACGCCGCCACCGCCGAGCAGCGCGAGCGCCTGGCCGGTCAGTGCACGTCCTCACGATGAGATCAGCGCCCTCGAGGGGACGAGGCATCGAGACAATTGTTATCATTGCTCCGTGACGGTGGCTCCCTCGTGGTCGCGGCCCGACGACGCGGTGCGGCAGGCGCAGCTCGACGCGATGAAACGGCGCGCGACGGGGCTCCTGGCGCTCGCGGCCGCCGTGTTTGCGGGCGCGAGCGTATTCGAAGCGCAGTACCCCTGGCTTGGCTACGTGCGCGCCACGGCTGAGGCATCGCTCGTGGGCGGGCTCGCCGACTGGTTCGCGGTGACGGCGCTGTTCCGGCATCCGCTGGGGCTGCCGATCCCGCATACCGCCATCGTGGCGACCCGCAAGGAGCGCATCGGGCGGATCCTCGGGAATTTCGTGCAGAATCACTTCCTGTCGCGCGACGTCATCGCCGCCAACCTGCGCGCGGTACGGCCTGCCGAGCGCGCCGCCCGCTGGCTCGCCGATCCCGAGAACAGCCGTCGCATCGCGCGCCAGATCGCCGCCGGTCTCGCCAAGACCATCGAGGCGCTGCCGGACGAAGAGGCGCGGGCGCTGGTGCATGAGGTCGTGAGCGCCCGGCTCCGCGCGACGCGCGTCGCGCCGGCGCTCGGCAAGACGCTGGCGCTGGTGCTGGCCGACGAGCGCCATCAGGCGCTGCTCAACGAGGCCGTGCGCCTCGCGGCGGAAGCGGTGCGCGACAACCGCGACGTGATCCGGGACAAGGTGCGGGCGGAGAGCCCGTGGTGGGTGCCCGGCGTCGTGGACGACCAGATCTTCCAGCGCATCATCGGAACCGTGGAGAGCCTGCTGCGCGACATCGGGTCCGATCCGTATCATCCTCTGCGGGCGGCTTTCGATACTGCCCTGCGGGACTTCGTCGACCGCCTGCAGCACGCCCCAGACGTCATCGCGAAGGCGGAGGCGATGAAAGAAGAATGGCTTTCAGATCCGTCCCTCGCCGACCTGTCCACTCGCCTCTGGGATGCGACCCGGCACGCCATCCTCGCCTACGCGACCCGGGCGGACGGCGGACGCGCCCCCGGACCGCTGGAGCGCGGTCTGAGCGAGTTCGCCTCGGCGCTCTTGACCAACGAGACCCTGCTGGCCGAGATCGACGACGTTGTGATCGACCTCGCGGCCACCGCCGTGGAGCGGTATCGCCACGAGATCGGGGACTTGATCGCTCAAACGGTCGCCGGTTGGGATCCGGAGGCGACGTCGCGCCGCTTCGAGCTGGCGGTGGGGAGAGACCTGCAGTTCGTCCGGATCAACGGCACGCTGGTCGGCGGGTTGGTCGGGCTCGCGATCTACACCGTGTCACACCTGCTGCACTGAGCGGGAGCACGCAACACTGTAAACGTAGGGGCGCAGCATGCTGCGCCGCTACATCGATCATGCAACGGGCCCGGACGGAGGCAACGCGGGCCGCGACGCGGGGGCCAGTTCGCGCGCCAGCGCCGCCAGCCGGTCGCCCGACAGCCATCAGTTTGCGAAGACTGAATTCGAGGCCGAGCGAGAACATCAACAGGATCACGCGCAGCTCGGAGAGCGTCTGCACGACGCCGGGGTTGGCCACGAGCGGGATTGGCACATGGGGTCCGACGATCAACCCGGCGATGATGTAGCCCAGCACGACCGGCTGACGGAGGCGCTGGAACAGCACCGTCGTGACGGCCGCCACGGCCAGGACGACCGTGAGCGACCTGAGGAACTCGTGCGCGTCCGGCATCGCGGCCAGTGCTACGGGCCCCTCCATACGGAACAGGGTCACGCGTCCCGCCGCCGGAGCGGGGGATGTCTCAGGACGCCGGAGGCCTCTTGTACTCGAACAGCTCGCTCGGGGTCGCCCGCAGGGCGCCACACAAGCGTTCAATCGTATCGGCCCGGATGAGGCTGAACCGTCCGCTTGGCCGGGTCAGGCGGTAGATGGTGTTGAGGCTGAGGCCGGTGAACTTGGCCAGGCCGTAGGCGGACAGGCCGCGCGCCTCCAAAAGCTGCCGCAACCGCAGGCGGAGCAGGCCTCTACGGCGATAGCGGACTTTCTCGCCCCGATACTGTGCCATATCGCCTCCTTGCGATATATACCATGTACAGGTATTATAGTGCTACATATTATAACATGACTGGTTGCTATAACACCATGGGCAAGGGCCGGGTTGGCAGGTCCGCAGGGGTCGCCGGGTGCGTGCTGGCCGTCGCCGTCGCGCTCGCGCCGGGGCTGGCCGCCCAGGGCGCCAAGGAAGCGAGCGGGCGGGCCAAACCCGGCGCCCCGGTCGCGCGCCCCGCGTCCCACGTGCAACCAGCCCGCGGCATCCTCGGCAACCTGGCCGGCACGTGGCGGTTCGAGATCTGGTTCGCGGGGAACTTCAGCAGTACACCCGATGTGACGGGCATCCGCGTCCTGAAGGCGCTGTTCGACGACCTGCGGTTGGAATGGACCGAAGTGCTCGACCACTCGCAGGTGCAGGGCCAGGGCCTCGTCGGCTTCGATCCCGTGAGCGACCGCTTCTTCAGTACCTCGGTGTACAACGTGGGGTCCGCGCCCGAGCTCCTGACGGGCACCCTGGACGACGCCCAGCCGAGCATCACCTTCTACCCGATCTCCATGTCGCCCGGTGGGGGTGAGCCTCCCCCTGCGCCATCCTCCACCCTGGCCGTGATCGACCACGACCACTTCACCTGGACCGCCCAGGATCGTGCGTGGCGCGCGGTGTTTTCGCGCCAGTAACCCTGGGGTCGTCAGACCACCACATCAGGTCGTAGGTCCGCCGTCCCGACCACGAAGGTTCGTTGTGCCGGGCCCGCGCGGGTGCTCTCGCGGAGTGGCCTGAGTGTTGCTAGAATCCGTCGCATGCAACCGCCCGCCGGCGTTTCACGTCGCGACTTCCTCCGGGCCTCAGCGGCTGGCGGCGTGGGCACCGCGCTCGGCTCGCTGGTGGGGCTGGGGCTGTCGCTCGACGTCGCGACCGCGCGCGCCCAAGAGCTGCGCATCAAGGACGCGAAAGCGACGCCGAGCGTGTGTCCCTACTGCTCGGTCGGGTGCGCCACCATCGTTCACACCATCGACGGTGAGATCGTCAACATCGAGGGGGATCCCCGCAGCCCGCACAGCGAAGGCGCGCTGTGCCCCAAGGGCGCCGCCATCTATCAGCTCCACAAGAATCCCAACCGGGCGACCAAGGTGCTGCATCGTAGACCGGGAGCACGGCAGTGGGAAGAGGTGGACCTCGAGTGGGCGATGGATCGCGTCGCGGAGCTCGTTAAAAAGACGCGCGATGCCACGTTCGTTGAGCGGCTGACCGACGGCCGACTGGTGAATCACACCGTCGGCATCCTGGCACTGGGCGGCGCCACGCTCGACAACGAGTGGAACCATATCCAGCAGAAACTGATGCGCGGCCTGGGCGTGGTGGCGATCGAAAACCAGGCCCGCATATGACACAGCTCTAGCGTCCCCGGTCTGGGGACCCGGCTCGGTCGCGGCGCGGCGACGACCTACCCGCGCAACCTGGAAGCGTCGGACTGCATCGTCATCCAGGGCTCGAACATGGCCGAATGCCATCCGGTGGCATTTCGCTGGCCCATGAAGGCCAAAGTCGAGCACGGCGCCAAGATCATCCACGTTGATCCACGATTCACGCGGACCAGCGCCATGGCGGATATCTACGCGCCGGTGCGCGCCGGGTCGGACATCGCGTTTCTAGGCGGCCTCATCAACTACGTGCTGCACGACGAGGGCTGGAACCGCGACGCGTTCTTCCGGCAGTACGTGGTCCACTACACCAATGCCGCCACGCTGGTGCGCGAGGATTTCAAGGACAGCGAAGATCTCGACGGCGTGTTCTCGGGCCTGCTGGAATACCGCGGCAACACGGCGGACTGGCCGTTCGACGGATTCGTGGGTCAATACGACGAGGCCACCTGGCAGTACGCGCGCCGCGGCGCGGCGCGGGACGAGAGCCTGACCCACCCCCAGTGCGTGTTTCAGATCTTGAGGCGACACTTCGGCCGCTACACGCCGGAGATGGTGGAGCAGGTCACGGGGTGTCCCAAGGAAACCCTGCTCGCCGTCGCGCGGACGGTGCTCGAAAACTCGGGCAGGGACCGCACCACCGCCTGGGCGTACGCGGTGGGTTGGACCCAGCACACCTACGGGCCGCAGATGATCGGCTGCTGCGCGCTGTTGCAGCTGCTGCTGGGCAATGTGGGTCGGCCCGGCGGCGGCGTGCTGGCGCTGCGGGGTCATGCGTCGATCCAGGGGTCGACCGACCTCCCCACGCTGTACCACAGCATTCACGGCTACATGATGGCGCCGTCCGCGCTGCGGCCGCATCAGACGCTGCGGGACTACCTGGCCGCCGAGACGCCGCGCACCGGCTATTGGGCGAACACCCCGAAGTTCTTCGTGTCCTACCTCAAGTCCATGTACGGCGACGCGGCAAACCCGTTGAACGACTTCGGCTACGATTGGCACCCCAAGATCACGGGGGACCACTCCCATATGCCGATGTTCGTGGCGATGGCCGCGGGCACGGTCAAGGGCATGATCTGCGTGGGACAGAACCCCGCCACGTCGCTCAACGCGGGGCTCGAGCGCATGGGGATGCGCAAGCTCGAGTGGCTCGTCGTGAAGGACAACTGGCTGCTCGAAACGGCCACGTTCTGGGACACGGCGCCCGAGGTGGCGCGCGGCGAGATCAAGCCGGAGGACATTCCGACCGAGGTCTTTTTCTTTCCGTCGGCACAGGTGGCCGAAACCGACGGGAGCTTCACCAACACGCAGCGCATGCTGCAGTGGCACTTCAAAGCGGCCGATCCGCCGGGCCAGTGCCGCTCCGACTTGTGGTTCACGCATCAGCTCGCCAAGCGCCTCAAGCGGCTGTATGGCGCGAGCACCGCCGCGCGGGATTACGGGTTCCAGCAGCTCACATGGGAGTTCGACCCCGATAAACCCGGCAGCATCGCGGGCGAGCCGGACGCCGAAAAAATCCTGCGGGAGATCAACGGCTACCACACGGGCGACACGGAGCGCCACCTCGCGGGGTCCGGCGACCTGAAGGACGACGGGTCGACGACGTGTGCCTCGTGGATTTATTGCGGCGTGTATCCCGCGCCGGACCGGAACCTCGCCGCCAGGAAGGAGCCCGATCCCCCGGACGTGCCCGGGGCCGAGCTGAACTGGGGTTGGGCCTGGCCCGCCAACCGGCGCGTGCTCTATAACCGCGCCTCCGCGGACCTGGACGGCCGTCCGTGGAGCGAGCGCAAGAAATGGGTGTGGTGGGACGCGGCGCAGCGCCAGTGGATGGGCCGCGACGTGCCCGACTTCGTTCTGACCAAGGCGCCCGGTGCGCCGGGAGATCCCAACGGGATCGGGCTCGACGCGCTGTCCGGCCGCCAGCCGTTCATCATGAAGCCGGACGGGGTGGGATGGCTCTTCACGCCTTCGGGCCTGCTGGACGGGCCGCTGCCTACGCACTACGAGCCCGCGGAGTCGCCCGTGAAAAACCCCCTGTACCCGCGCCAGACGAGCCCGGTGTTGAAATACTGGAAGCACGCCGACAACGCGCTCGCATCGGTCGGCGATCCCCGGTTTCCCTACGTCATCACCACGTATCGGCTCACGGAGCACTACCTCGCCGGCGCGATGAGCCGGTGGAATCCCTGGCTGACGGAGCTGCAGCCCGAGCTGTTCATCGAGCTCTCCCCCGAGCTCGCCACCGAGAAAGGGATCCACAACCTCGACTGGGTGAAGATTGCCACGCCGCGCGCGGAGATCCGCGCCAAGGCGCTCGTGACGCGCCGGCTGCGGCCGTTCCGCATCGCCGGCAAGGTCGTGCACCAGGTCGGCATGCCCTGGCATTGGGGCTGGGAAGGGGTGGTCACGGGGGACGTCGTGAACCACCTGACCGCGCTGGTCGGCGATCCGAACGTCAGCATCCACGAGGGGAAAGCGTTCGTGTGCAACGTGGAGAAGGCCTGATGCCCGAACCCATGGGGTTCTATACCGACACCACCGTGTGCATCGGGTGCAAGGCGTGCGAGGTGGCGTGCAAAGAGTGGAACCAGCTCCCCGCCGCCAACGGGGGCCGGCGCGAGCTGTCGGGCGACAGTTACGACAACACGCGGCGGCTCGACGGCATCCACTGGCGTCACGTCAAATTCATCGAGCAGTTCGGCGAAGATCGCAGCGGCGGACGCTGGCTCATGATGAGCGATGTGTGCAAGCATTGCGTGCGGGCCGCATGCCTCGAAGTGTGCCCCACCGGCGCGATCATCCGCACCGAGTTCGACACCGTGGTCATCCAGGCGGACGTGTGCAACGGCTGCCGGATGTGCATCGCCGCGTGTCCGTTCGGCGTGATCGACATCAATCAGGCATCGGGAACGGCGCAGAAGTGCACGCTGTGCTACGACCGGCTCCAGGCCGGCATGGTGCCCGCCTGTGCGCAGGCGTGCCCCACGCAGTCCATTCAATTCGGGCCCATCCGCGAGCTCAAGCAGCGGGCCCAGCGGAGGGTGAAACAGCTCCACGTGCTCGGCGAGCCGCGCGCCCGCTTGTACGGCGCCGACGAGTCGATGCTCGGCGGGCTGAACTCCTTCTATCTCATTGCGGACGAGCCCGAGGTGTACGGTCTGCCGCGCGACCCGAAGCTCCCCACGCGGAACCTCTTCACGAGCGCCACGCTGTCGACCGTGGGCGCCGCTTTGGTGGCGCTCCTGGGCGTCGTGAGCTTCCGGAAGCGGAGGATGGATCAGCGTGTCTGACACCTTTTTCACCGCGTCGCCGCACTGGACCTGGTGGATCATTCTCTACTTCTTCGTCGGCGGCATCGCAGGCGGGGCGGTTATGCTCGCGACCCTGCTGCGCTTGCTCGGGAAGCCCGAGGACCAGCCCATCGCGCGGCTCGGATACTACCTCGGTCTCGGTGGCGCGGTGCTGAGCGGCCTGCTGCTCACGATCGATCTCGGGCGCCCGCTGCGCTTCTGGCACATGCTGCTCCAGTCCCATACCGGCCTTCCGATGTTCAAGGCCTGGGCCCCGATGTCGGTGGGGGTGTGGGGCCTGATGCTGTTCGGGGGATTCACACTTCTCGCCGCCGCCGGCGCCGCAGCCGAAGAGGGGTGGTTGCCCTGGCCGCGGCTCCGCGTCCTGGGCGAGGGCGCGCTCGGCCGCGGGATCGACTTGCTCGCAAGCTTGTTCGGGCTGTTCCTCGCCGGATACACCGGCGTGCTCCTCGCTGTCTCGAACCGGCCGATCTGGGCGGACTCGAACTGGCTCGGCATCCTGTTCCTGTTCTCGGCGGCGTCGACCGCGGCGGCGGCTCTGCTCCTGCTCGCTACGAGAACGGGCCACGGTGCCGCCGCCGGCACCGCGTGGCTCGCGCAGTTCGACCGCGGGGCCCTCGTGCTCGAGCTGCTCGCCCTGATCGCGTTCGTGATCTCGTTGGGGCAGGTGGCCCGCGTCCTGATCGGTGCGTGGGGCGCGCTGCTGTTGCTCGGCGTCGTGGGCCTGGGCATCCTCACGCCGCTCGTGCTTCCCGAGCCCCACGGGCGTGCCGCGCGGCTGGTCCTGATCGGGGGCTTCCTGCTGCGCGCGGTGGTGTTGCTCGCATCGGCGCCGATTCATACGGAGGGATCCGGAGTGACCCTCCAATGAGGGGCGCGACCGTCCTGCTCGCGGCTGCGCTCGCCGGCTGCGCCAGCCCGGAGGCGCGACGCACTCGTGCCGGTGGGCCGGGCGCCGATGTCGGCAATCGCGGCCCGGTCGTCGTGTTGCACGAGGGCGCCGAGCCGTACTACGAGACTCTCTGCGTGACGAAGGTCGAATGCAACGGACCGATGCCGGTGAGGCAGCGGCTCGACTAGACGCGCTCGAGCGAGCCCACCCGGAATGGCGTCTGTGGGCCGAGCTGCTGCGGGTCACGTTCCACGCGGCAGCCGATCCTGCCTCGGACATGCTGCGGCCGGACGACGGACTGTACCTGTCCGCGCCGGCCGATCCGCTGCTGCACGGCCGCGAAGTGCGTGTCGACGCGGGACGCCTCGAGCGTCGCCTGGAGCAGCTGGGCGAGCTGGTCGGAATGGGCCGGTTGGCGGAAGTGGACGTGCTGCAGCTCGCGCTCGCCGCGGTTCGGCAGGATGGCGCGGCGATCGGGCGGGCGGCCCACGCGTCCGCGTCCGACCCAGGCGTGCTCGAGACCGTGGTGAACCTCGCCGTGTGGCCCCTGCTGCAGGCGTGCGGTCGCGAGCTCCAAGGTCGCATCCCGGCGGGGTGGGCTCAGGGCTACTGCCCGGTCTGTGGAGCGTGGCCCGTCCTGGCGGAGCTGCGCGGGCTCGAGCGGGCGCGTTGTCTCCGTTGCGGGCGCTGCGGTGCCGACTGGCAGCGGCCCTGGCTCGCGTGCGTCTATTGCGACGAGCGCGATCACGAGCGGCTGGGCTCGCTGGTCGTCGCCGGCCGGCTGGAGGGCCGCATGGTCGAGACCTGCGTGAGCTGCCACGGCCATCTCAAGTCCCACAGCACGCTGCTGGCGCTCGCGCCCCCGGAGTTGCTGGTCGCCGACCTCGCGACGGTGGAGCTCGATCTGGCGGCCTGGGAGCGAGGCTTCCGGCGGCCTCCCCGGCCGGGCTACGCGATTTCGGTGCGACTCACGCGGGCGGAGTCATGAACGATCGCGACGCGCTCCGTCCCGCCGTCGTGTGTCGCCAGCTGCTCGCGGCACTCGCCGCCTCTGACGGCCGCCGCCGGCGGCGTAAACGGGACACGACGCCGGATGCAATCGGGCTGGCGATGCGGCGGCAGCTGCTCGAGGACGCCGTGACCGACGATCCCGCGCCCGAGGCGTTCGAGGGTTGGCTGCTGGCGCGCTCGCTCGCGGACGAGGCGAGCGGACCGCTCCGCGCGACGGCCCTGGAAGTGCTCCGCGAGTGGCGCCTGGCCCGCACATCGGCCGCGTTTCGCAGCTGGCTGGAGCACGGGGCCCCGTCGGACGACGTGTAAGGAAGGGCCAGCCCCGCGGGCCGGGTACAGGCGTCGCGTCAGGCGCTTTTCACTACGCGGGGCGGCGTGCCGCCGGCCTGGGGCCGCTCTGCCACGCCCTGCCGGAGCATGCCGATGAGGCCTTCGGCCTGCTTGGAATAGAACTCGAGCGTCCCGGCCTTCTCGATGACCTGGTCGAGGAAGGCCTTCTGCCCGCCCAGCGTCTCGGCGCTCGACGCGATGTGGGCGAGCAGCGCTTCGACCCGGGCGAGCCGCTCCTCGGCCTGTTCGATCTGGCGCTGCCGATGATCGAGCCCGTTGGCGGCGTCATGCGCGTGGCCCACCAGCTCGAGCACGTTCTCGAGCATCGCCCGCGTCTCGGTCACCTGCTCCTTTGCGCCGGAGATCGAGCGGACGTGGTCCACCGTCCGCTCCGCCACCTCGAACAGGCGGTACAGGTCGGCCTGGAGCGCGTCGACCGTCGCCTGCCGCTGCGCGGTTTGCTCCAGCGCCCGCATGAGCTGCTCTTCGGTGGCGTGCCATTTGGCGAGCCGCTCCTCGAACTGCGCCATGCGCTTCTGCACGAACCGCAGGTTGCCGGCGCGACTCTCGAGATCGTCGAGGGTGATCGTGAGCGAGGCGGTCCGGTCGGTGGCGCCGGTGAGGGCTCCGTTGAGCTGGCCGGCGCGCTCTTCGAGCTGCTGCGCGATGCTGGCTGCCTCCGCCCGAAGCTGCGAGGCGCGCTCCAGGTGTTCGGTGGCGGAATTGAGGGCCGCCTGCCGCAGCTGCAACTCCTGCCCCAGCGCCCTGGTCTGCTCGGCGAGAGCCTCGAGATTCTGGGCACGGCCCTCGAGCGCCGCGACCGCCGTGTCCATTTGGGTCATGCGGCGTTCCGCCCGCTCCACCGTCCCGATCACCGTCGGGATCAGTCTCTCGATGCGCGCGGCCTCGGTGGCGTGGGCCGTGACCGCCTGGAACTGCTGATCGGTGGTGTCCATCCGAGCCACGAGCCCGCCGGTGCGCTCGTCGAGCTGCGCGGCCGCGGCGGTGAGGTCGGACAGCCGGGTGTTCAGCTGGTCCACGAGCTGGCGGCGCGACTCAATCTGGGCCATGGCCTGGGACAGCCGGTCGGCGTCGTTGCGGACCGACTCGACCGTCGGCTTCATGTCCTCCACCGCCGCGAACTCGCCGCGCAGCGCCGTCACCGATTCGGTGACGTCGCCGAGCCAGGTCTTCGTGCCGGCCTGCGCCTCGCGCACCCGCGCGATCTCGGCTTCGGCCAGCTGCATGCGCTCCAGCGCGTCCTTCACCTCTTCGTGTGTGCCTTTCAGGCTCGCGAAGTCGCCTAGCGCCGCCTCCACGGACGGCTGTGCCTTTTCGAGTCGCGCCACCCGCTGGGTCATGTGCTCGACGGTACCGGCCAGCTGCTGGGCATCCGCCTGCACGGCGCCGAGACGCTCGGCCTGGGTTTCGAGCTGTCCCACGGTCTCGGAAATGCCGCCGAGTTGCGTCGCGAGCCCGTCGGCCTGCGACCGGACATCCCCGATGGTGCGGGTCGATTCGTCCAGGGTGCGGCAGCGAGTCTCCATGTCCGTGAGCGCACCGCGGAGGTCCAGGATGCGCTGCCCGACCGCGTCGAGCCCCTGGTTCTCGAGCTCGAAGCGCTTGACGGTGCGCTGCACCTCGTCCCGCAGCCCGTTCAGGCGTCCGTGGAGCTCCTGGTCGGCATGCGCGATCTGGTCGTGACGCGTGCTGACCTCTCGCGACCTCGCCAGCAGATCGCCGTGCAGCGTCTGCAGCTCGGTGACACGGGTTTCGAGCGCGCCCAGATGCTCGGCGCTCGCTTCATGCTTTTGAATCTTGGCGTCGATGTCCCGCAGGACGTCGTCGAGCTGCGTCGCTTGACCGATGGTGCGATCCACCACTTCGCGCTGCTGCTCCAGCACCGCGACCTTCTGCGTCACGTAGTCGGCGAGGGACTTGAGCGTGCCCAGTTGTCGTTTGGTGTCGGCCGCGTCCGCCGCGGCCTGCCCGAGATGGGCAAAGGCCTGCTCCAGACCGGTCACGCGAGTCTGCGCCGCCGCGATGCCCCCCTGCACCTGCTGCTGCCGCTCCTCGAACGCGTGCAGTCTGGTCGCCGCGGCCTCGCCGGCGCGCTTCAACTCGTCTTGGCGCTGACGCGCGCGGTCGAACGTGCTGGAGAGATCACGCACCTGGCCGGTGAGGGTGTCGGCGTCGCCGCGCAGCGACTTGAGTCCACCGGCCGACTCGAGCAGGCTCGTGAGATCGCCCTTCAGTGCGAGGGCCGCGTCGAACGTGGCTCGCAGCTGCTCGATCTCGGTGCGGAGGTTCTTGACCTCTGCCGCGGTGTGCTCGACCTGCGTTTCGGTGCGACGCTGAGTGCGCGACACCCCTTCGGTCTGCTCGTCGAGCGTGGCCAGGACCGGGACGAGCCGCTCGAGTGCCTTGACGCGCCCCTGCAGCTCCGCGACGACCTTCTGCGCTTCGGCGATCGGCTGGGTGAGCTGCGCGAGCTGCTGGCTCGAGTCACGCGCGCCGGTGGTGAGCGCCTCGAACGCGACACGCTCACGCTGCATCTGGGCCAGAATCGAACGGAGCTCCGCGGGGAGCTGCGCCGGGGTCGTCTCATGTCCGAAGAGCTTCCAGGCCATTGCAGTCCTCGGTTGCGAAGGAGAGCGGCGGTGGTGGAGGGGCATCGGACATGAAGCAAGGCGCATGCCCGGTTGTGGCGTCCGTCGCTACCTCAGGTAGGGCGGCGGGTTACGGGTTCCGAGGAGCGGAGCCGGGCGGGTCGTACGTCTCGTCTACCGCGTGATGCGTTGCAGAATCCGGGGATGACATGTGACCGGCGCCGGGGTGATGCTGGTCACGCGGGCACGACGAGCTTACCTCCGCCGGTCACGACGATCACGAGATTCATCACCAGGAGCATCAGATCGTAGTGCCAGCCATTGCCTCCCTTGCCCCAGAAGCCGGTCTTCCACACGAAGATCTTTTTTTGGATCGCACCGAGCATGATCACGATCAACCCGATCGCGGCGAGCTGAATCAGGATGCCGAGCGCCACACCCAGGCTCCCGAGCACCTCCCCCCAGCCGAGGATGATGGTGAACCCGCGACTCGCGCCGATGCCCTTGGCCCGCTCGGTTGGGTCTTTGAGGTGATTCAATCCGCTCGCGAAAAACACGCAGGCGACCATGAGTCGCAGCAGCAAGAGCCCCACGTCGCTGAATCGCAACAACTGAGGAAAGAGGATGTTCATCGGTGGCTTATACGCTAGTATTGGTGACGCTGCAATGGGCGAGCCCGCGCCGGTCCTGCTTCAAACCGTGAGCGGGCTCACTGTTGCGGGGGGGTAGCGGAAGGTGAATCTTGCTGTACTCCTGGAGGGCGACTGAAGGTTACCGTCTGGCAAGCGACCATCGCGCGGCGGCTGCGAGAGTTCCACCTCGACAGCATCAGGAATCAGATGCTGGCGTTCGCGGTGGTGGCGACGCTCGTGCCGACTCTCGTCGTGACCGTGGTATCGTCCCGCCAGAACCGGCGGTCGATCGGCGACCAGGTCGCCCAAGAGTTGCGGGCCACCAGCACCCAGGCGGCGTGGGAGATCGATCAGTGGGTCAGCGATCGGCTGCGCGACCTGCGGGTGGCGGCCACGGCCTATGCGGTGCCCGAGAACCTGGCCAGGATCCAGGGAAGCGGGGGCGGTGAGGCCCTCAGCCGGCTGCGCGCGTACCTCAACTCGGTACGCGATCGCTGCCCGGACTGCGACGCGCTGCTGGTGGTGGACGGGCGCGGGCGGTTCGCGACCAGCAGCGGCGGTCGGATGAGCGGCGTGCAGTTCACTCAGGACCGGTTGAACGCGCTCAAGACGAGTGACGCCCTGGTGGGGGACGCCTACTGGGACACGGGGCTCGGTAAGGCCGCGATCGGGCTTGCCGTCCCGATCCGCCAGGCGGACGGGAAGTACGTCGGCTCGCTCATGGCCAAGATCAATCTGCGCGCGGTTGCCGACCTGCTCCAGCGGCTCGCTCCCCGCGATCCGAATGGGGGGGGCGGGGGCGGCGGGGGCGGGGCCGACATCTACGTGATGACGGAGCAGGGAAGGCTGATCCTCCGATCCCGCGCGAGTTCCGCGGAGCTGATGCGCACCAGGCTCCCAACGGACGTCGTGCAAGCGCTGACTGATCGGGAAGGCAGCAGCGTGGAGTACAAACGCGCGGACGGGCGGGATGTCATCGGCACCCTCCGGCGGCTGCCCGCCCTGCGCTGGGCCGCGGTGGTCGAGATGCCGCGGGCGGAGGCGTTCCGCCAGGCCGGCGGGGGCGGGACGGGCGTCCTACTCATCGCGTTGCTCCTGGCCGCCGCACTGGCGGCCTATGTCGGATCGCTCATCGTGCGCCCACTGCAGCGCTTGTCCGGCGTCGTCGCCAAAGCGGCCTCTGGGGACACGTCGGTCGAGCTTCCCACGGGAGCCGGGGGCGAGGTCGGCCAGCTGACCCAGGTGTTCAAGAACCTGGTGACCCGCGTGCGGGAGCGGGAGGGCCAGGGCGAGCTCGAGCGGCTTTCCGTCACGGATGCGCTCACCGGCCTGTACAACCGGCGGCACCTGATGGGGACGCTCGCCAACGAGGTGCAGCGGTCGCGGCGGCTGCGGCGCACCTTCTCGGTCTTGCTGGCGGACGTCGACCACTTCAAGCAGTACAACGACACCCAGGGGCACCTCGGGGGCGACGCGGCGCTCGTGAAAATCGCGGAGATCCTGCGGCAGACCACGCGCGGGGTGGATAGCGTAGCGCGGTATGGTGGGGAGGAGTTCGTGGTGATGCTGATCGAGGCGCCCATCGCGACGGCCGGCGCCGTGGGCGAACGCCTCCGGGCGCGGGTGGCGGCTGAAGACTTCGGCGCCGGGCGGTTGACGGTGAGCGTCGGCGCCGCCGAGTATCCGACGCACGGGGAGACGCCAGAAGAGCTGATCGCGAGCGCCGACGCGGCGATGTACCAGGCAAAGAACGAGGGTCGCGATCGCGTCATCGTCGCCGGTCGGAGAGCCGAGCGGGAGAAAGAGGGGAAGCGGCGCCGTAAGGGCGAGGGCTGACGTCGAGACAGCACTGCCGCATTCGCACCCCTCCGTGTCGCAAAAACGCCCTAGGACCGGGGCGCTCTGCTTCCCACATTTGACCACACCGATGCCAGAGCACCGTCGCGAGGTTTTGCGCGAAGCGAGCGTGGCCCTGCAGGGGCGGGCAGTCACCCTCTGGGAGGTCTCGTCGCGCGCGGAAGTGGTCCCCGTCTTGACCAGCGCCGGGAGTGCCCAGGGCGCGGACACACGCCTGGACCTCGATAGCACGCTGCATCGCTGGGGTGCCCCCATTATCCAGGGCAGTCGCTGGGTCGGCTGCCGGCTAACCGACGCCGGGATGTGGTGTATCGCTCCCGTGAGGAAGCAGCCTGCCGCGCCGCCCCCCGACGGCGTCGAGCGCCGCAGCCGGGAGCGCATCACCCTCGAGCTGGCGGGTCTGTGCCTTGGTCTCGTGGAACAGCCTCCCGCGCCCAGCCGGCCCCGTTTGGCGGAGCCCGACGCCCTGGCGGAGCTGGTGCGCCAGCCCAGCGTGATCGCCCACGAGGTAGCCAATCCCCTTACGGCCGCGCTCGCGAGCCTCGATCTCTCGCTCGACCTGATCCGGACGACGGAATCGCTGGCGCCCCACTTCCGGGCGGAGCTGCTTCAGGAGCTGGCGGGCGTGGGCGAAGGCATGGAGCAAGCGATCCAGTTCCTGCGCTCGATCCAGGACCGTGCCCGGGGCGGGCTGGCCCGCTCCGAGCGGTTCGACGCGGCCCAGGTCGTCCGGTCGTGCGTAGCGTTGGAGCGGCCGCTCGCCGGTAAGCGCAGCATCGCGCTCCAGGCGGTCATCAACGTGAGCGGCGTCTTTCTCCAGGGCGATCCAAACGCCCTGTATCAGGTGCTCACGAACCTCATCCGCAATGCGGTCTCGGCGTCGCAGGGCCGGAACTCGCCGGTGGTGGTCACCCTGGGTCAGGTCGGCGCGTCGCTACACATGGCCGTCCAGGACCACGGGGTGGGCATTGCCAGGGAGCATCTCGACCGGATTTTCGAGCCGGGCTTCACCACCCAGGAGTTCGGCTCGGGCTCGGGGACCGGGCTGATGGTCGTGCGTCAGATCACCCAGGAGATGTTTGGTGGCGCCATCAAGGTGAATTCTGAGGTGGGTCGCGGCACTACCTTCGAAGTCACCTTGCCGATCCCCGTGCAGCGTACGCCGCGCGAGCGGCGTCAGGCCTAGGAAACACAACGCCCCGCAACGGAATCCGTTGCGGGGCGAATGGTTCAGCCCATCGGTTACGCTGTGCTCGCCGCGGCGTGGCCGTTGCCGTTCGCGAACACCTTGGAGCGACCGCCCGTGACCGCCAGCCACCGCTTACGCGAGGAGATCAGGTCGTCGAGCTGCTGACGCAGCCTGGCGATGTCCGAATCGATGCACTGGATGCGCCAGTCGATATAGTGCTCGGCCTGATCCGGGCTCCAGTCGGTGGAGCCGGTGAAGATGACCTGCTCCTTCAGTGGCATGTCCTGCGCCAGCTTCAAACCCTCGCGCTCGATCGCGCTGTCGCCCTCAACCGCACCAGCCTTCGCTGCCAACATCTCTACCTTCCGAACCATGTGGTCCTCCTGAAACAGGGCGCTGCGTACGCCGACGATCATCCCTAATCCGAGCACCGGTCACCGCTCCTTAATGGGCTCACGTGCGTGGGTGGTTGTGCCTCTTGACGACAGCCTGCAGGCGTGACAGCTTGTCCTCACTGGGGCTCGCTACCGACGCCTTCTTGGTACCTATTAGGTCACTAACCTAGGACATATTTGTCATCTGTCAAGGCTAGAAAAGGATCCACAAAAGGCCCCGTTTCTGAGCGGTTGGCTCGGCTGCTGGGTGCCTTCAGCCCCTGGCCGAGAATCTCCCTGAGCTACCGCCAGTTCGCTGCGGAGCTCGGTCCCCCAGTCACCGAGGCCGCGATGAAAAAGTGGCCGCAACGCAAGAAGTTTCCTTCAGATGTGGCGCGGTTGATCGTCACCAGGGCGCGGGCGCGGGGCCTCGGGGGGGTCACGCTCGAGTGGGTGCTCTGGGGTGAGGGGAAAGGGCCCCAAAAAGGACTAAATGAGGCCCATGGTCTGCCAGCCAAGCAGTCCCAGAAGCCCCATGGCCCGTTCGCCAGCCGCATCACCGCAGCTTTGCAAGCCGACCTGAGCCATAACGAATTCGGTCAGTGGTCCTCGGCGGAGGTGCAGCACACCGTCATCTGGGCCTTGAAAGACCTCGCCCGGCGCCTGAAGGTGCTGCGGTTCGACATGGGTGAGACGTTCGAGCTGACGGACGGTTGGGCTGGAGAAATCGGGCTCCCGGTGCGGCCCAGAGAGGTGCCACCAACGTAACACCTTCCGCGCAGCGATTTCCTCGCCCTCCCGCAACGGTTTTTGAGCAGACATTGTCCCACACGTTATGCGTCACACCGCGCAGCATCCGAACGCCCTTCGCAACGCTCTCCTCGTCTCCGCCGCCACGCTCTTATCGCTCGCTCCTGGCGCGCTGCATGGAGCGCAGGGAAACGCGCTCGAACTGGCGGGTCTGTGGGAGGCAAAGCTCCGATTCGGCCCTGACATTCGCGGACCGCTGACCATCGAGCGCGCGGCCGGTGCGTGGCGCGCGGAGATAGCCGGCGTGAGTACCGCAGCGCGTATCCTGGGCGACACCATCAGCTTCACTCTTCCGGACGGGCGCGGCGCATTCCGCGGCCTGCTTGCGCCCGGGTGGGGGCGGGGGCCGGGGCGGGGGCGGGGGCGCATCGTGGGCCACTGGATCCAGGCCACGACCGTGGCGAACGGATCGCGGTACGCCTCGCCGGTGGTCCTTACGAGCACCGGCAGCGCGGAGCGCTGGCGCGGAGACATCGATCCGCTCGCGGATGAGTTCACGATGTATTTGAGGGTGGACCCGAATGCGGACGGGTCGGTGCGCGCGTTCCTCAAAAACCCCGAGCGAAACATCGGCCGGTTCACGCGGGTCGCCGCCCTCGAGCGCCAAGGCGATATCGTGCGCCTGCTCGCCGCGCCCACGGGTGGCGCGAAGGGGGAAGTACTTGCCGAGGGGGTGCTGCGCGAGGGCGTGCTCTCGATCCGGCTGCGCGGGGGGACGTACGACTTCCGGCACGTTGAGGCAAGCAGCGCGAGCGACTTTTACCCGCGCTCGCATCCGGGGGTGGGTGCCGCGTACGCCTATCGTGTGCCGCCGCCGCTGGACGACGGCTGGCCCGTGGGGACCCCGGAGGAGGTAGGCATGTCGCGCGCCGCGCTCGAGACGTTCGTGCGCGCCATCATCGATATGCCCATCGACAGCCTGAGCTCGCTCGAGATCCACGGCGTGCTGATCGCGCGCCACGGGAGGCTCGTGCTCGAGGAGTACTTCCACGGCGAGCACCGCGACAAGCCGCACGATACCCGCTCTGCCGCGAAGAGTGTGACAGCCACGCTGCTCGGGGCGGCGATCGAGGCGGGCGTGCCGTTGAGCGCGCGGTCGCCCGTCTATCAGGTGATGAACGGGGGCCGCTTTCCGGCCAACCTCGAGCCGCAGAAACGCGCACTGACGCTGGAGCACCTGCTGACCATGAGCTCGGGGCTCGATTGCGACGACGGCGACGCAAAGTCGCCCGGAAGCGAAGACGCTGTCGAGGAACAGACCGAAGAGCCTGATTGGTGGAAGCTCACACTCGGTCTGAAAATGATCCGTGAGCCCGGCGAGCGCGCGGTCTATTGCAGCGTGAACCCACACTTGGTCGGCGGCGTGCTGCAAAGGGCTGCGGGGCGTCCGCTGCCGGAGCTGTTCCACGCGCGCATCGCCCAGCCGCTCGTCATCCGCCGCTACTGGATGAATCTCACCCCGACCGGGGACGCCTTCATGGGCGGCGGTGTGCGCTTCCTGCCACGGGACTTCATGAAGCTGGGCCAGTTGATGATGAACGGTGGCAGGTGGGGCGGGCATCGGGTCGTCAGCGCGGAGTGGGCCAAGCGCGCGACGTCACCGCTCACAACGCTCGGGAGCCAGCAGTACGGATACCTGTGGTGGGTGACGGAGTATCCGTACCAGGGGAGGACGCTGCAGGCGTTCTACGCGGGCGGGAATGGGGGGCAGGTGGTCATGGGGATTCCGGAGCTCGATCTGGTCGTGGCGTTCTACGGGGGGAACTACAGCGATCCAGTCATGTTTCGCACGCAGCGGCAGCTGGTCCCGCAGTACGTGTTGCCGGCGATCACTTCCTGACGTTCATCCGATCCAAGGCGGCGCGGAGCCCACGCGCCAGTTTCAACGCGTCGTCATTGGCCCAGTAGTGCATGAACAAGAGCCGCGGGCTCTCGGCCAACATGTGACTGTGCAGGGCCGTGATCGCGATGCCGTTGCCGCGGAGGGCACGGATCACAGGGTTGACCTCGCTCCCGATCAACACAAAGTCCCCAGTGATCGCCGCCTGGCCGTTACCCGTCGGTTGAAAGTTGATCGCCGTCGCCAGGCCCATCGATGGGGGAATGTCGCTGCCATCCGCGGTGACTTGTTCTGCGCGCGGCACGGCCACCTGGTACACGCCGCCGTTCACCTTCCCGTGATAGCCGAGGACGCCCGCGATCTGCGCGGTGTCGATGCCGAAGCCTTCAGTGGCGGCGGGGGCGGGTGGCGCACCGAACGGCGTCCCGGTGAGGGATAGCGCGATGTGGACCGCCGCGGCGAGCTTTGACGGGGTGCCGCGTCCTGCGATATGTAGGTACATCACTCGCGGGGATTCCTGCAGGAGGTGGTTGTGCAGCGCGGTCTGCTCGATTCCGGCTTCCTGGAGCTGAGCGAGCACCGGCGCGACCTCGGGCTCGAGCAAGACGAGGTCGCCCATGAGCATGACCGTGGTGTCGCTCACCTGTTTGAAGGCGACCCACGAGCCGAGCGCCAGGGCCGGTTTGAGCGTCACCCCGGCAGTGGTGACGTGCAGGTCACCGCGCGGCAGCCCGACTTTGTACGCCCCGTCCGGCTGCAGCGCGCCGGGCTTGCCGAGTCCCAGGTCCACCTGCTTCCAATCGGTGGGCGCGAGCGGTCGCTGCGCCTGCCCGTCGATGAAGGTCAGAGCGAGCCCGGCGAGGGCCCACACCACTGCCTGTCGCATACTGCCTCCAAGGAGGGGAGCATCACTCCATACTTCTGGTGCTGACGCGCGATGGGTGGTTGCTGTTCCTGACGCGGTGCACCCGCCTGTTCGCCTACGGCGCGTTGTCCGTGGTCCTGGTCTTCTATTTGACCAGCCTCGGCCTCACTGCGTCACAAACCGGCATCCTGCTGACCCTGACACTGGTCGGGGACACGGTGGTCTCCCTCTACCTCACGACGCAAGCCGACCGGATCGGGCGGCGGCGCATGCTGATCGTCGGTGCCTTGCTCATGGCGGCCGCCGGCCTGGCCTTCGCCTACACGCGCAACTTCGTGTTCCTGGTCGTCGCCGGGACCATCGGCGTCATCAGCCCAAGTGGCAACGAGGTGGGGCCGTTTCTCCCCATCGAGCAGGCCGCGTTGTCGCACGTCGTCCCCGGTCAGGCCCGGACGACGGTATTCGCCTGGTACACGCTGGCGGGCTCGTTCGCGACCGCTGCCGGTGCGCTCAGCGGAGGGGCGCTGTCGCACGTCCTGCAGCAAAGGGCGCTGCCGGCCGTCGAAAGCTACCGTGTGGTGGTCCTTCTGTACGCGGGTCTTGGGGTGGCATTGGCGCTCCTCTTCACCCGTCTTTCGCCCGCCGCCGAGGTGAGCGAGTCGGGACCCGGGTCCTTCGGCATCGGGCGCTCGCGTGCTGTGGTGCTCAGGCTGTCGGGCCTGTTCGCGCTCGACTCGTTCGCCGGCGGCTTCGTGGTGCAGAGCTTTGCGGCTTATTGGTTCTACCTTCGGTTCGGCGTCAACCCCGCGACGCTCGGTGCGATCTTTTTTTGGGCGAATGTCCTGGCCGGGATCTCGGCGCTGCTGGCAACGCGACTTGCCGCGCGCTTCGGCCTCGTCCGGACGATGGTGTTCACACACCTTCCGTCGAACATCCTGCTCATTCTCGTGCCGCTGATGCCGAGCCTGCCGCTCGCCACCCTAGTGCTGCTGGCCCGCTTCAGTATCAGTCAAATGGACGTGCCGACCCGGCAGTCCTACGTCATGGCCGTGGTCAAGCCGGAAGAACGGTCCGCGGCGGGCGGCGTCACGGGTGTAGCCCGAACGATCGGGGCGGCCCTCGCCCCCGTGTTCGCGGGATTCCTGTATGCTCGCCCCTCGTTGATGAGCGTGCCGTTCTTCGTTGCCGGAACGCTGAAAATCATCTACGACCTGTTGCTCTACAGGGGATTCGCCGCCGCTCAACCGCCCGACGTCTAGGGCCGCCTCAACTCGCGCTGGGCGGGGCGCCGGGCAGTGCTCGCGCCACCTCGATGAGGTCCTGCACGAGCGGCGGTGCCTTCGCGCGCCACACGAGCGCGATCCAGCAGGGGATCGGAGGCTCGATGATGGGGCGATACACGATGGCGGTGGGCGCGGCCCGGTACCGGGCCGCGACCTCCTCACTCGCCAGCGCCCAGGCTTCTCCCGCGGCGATCTGCACGTTCGCCGACGGCGTCTCTTTGGGACGCTCGCGCCGCCGCAACGGGACCAACCCGCGGTCTCGCAGCGCCTCGTCGATGGTGCGAAAGAAGCCGGGCCATCGCTGGGGGGAGGAGTGGAGCCACGTGAGGTTCCGCAGGTCCGCGAGGGTGATCGACGCTTGGGCGGCGAGCGGGTGGTTGGCCGGGAGGAGTACGCCCTTGGTGGTGCAGTCCACCATGCGCAGCGCGTCGAACCCGGCGACGGGCCATTGCGCGATGAACACGGAAGCGATGTCGACTTGTCCCTCCCGCAAGGCGTGGTACGTGTCTGCATCGCTTTTGCTCGATACGTGCACCTGCGCCTCCGGGTGGGCGACGCGAAACGCCGCGAGCAGGTCCTCGATGTTCGAGGTGTAGACCGAGAGCTCGCCGTGCGCGAACTCGAGATCGGAGGCGCCGTTCTTGCCGGCGCTGCGGGCGCTGGTCATGGCGCGTCCGGCCGCTTCCAGCGTGCCGCGCGCGTCGGCAAGGAAAGCTTCGCCCGAGCGCGTGAGCCGGACCCCGCGCGCGATGCGCTCGAACAACGTCACCCCCAGTTCCGTCTCGAGGTCGCGGATCTGCTTCGACAGGGCGGGTTGCGCGACGCGCAGGCGGCGTGCGGCCTGCGCAAAACTGTGCTCCTCAGCGACTGCCACGAAGTAGCGAAAATGCCGTAGCTCCATTGCCCCTGTTCTTAGACTTTGCTATACTATACTGCACATTGGTCCACAAGGGAACGCCTTCGGACTCATGGGATCCGACTCCGAATTGCTGGACATCGCCGAGGCAGCCGCGCTGCTGCGGGTCAGCGAGGCGTCTCTGCGCCGTTGGACCAACGGCGGGCGTCTCCCCTGCCGCCGCATCGGCGGGCGCCGCGAGCGGCGCTTCCAGCGGGCCGATCTGATGGCGTTCCTGGAGGGCGATGCGAGCGAGACGCCGGCGAGCCATGTCTGTGCCTTCTATGCGAGCGATGTCGGGCGAACTCGCCAGGCGGCGAGCCTCATCGGGAAAGGTCTGGACGCCGGCAGCGTCTGCATCCTCACCGCGCAGCTTCGCGTTCGCGGGCGGATCCTCGCCCGGCTCTCCCGCCGCCGACCGGCGCTGCGACGCGACTTGGAGGCGAAGCGCCTGCTGGTCTCGGAATACGCCAAGACGGCCACGGCCCAGCTGGAGTTTTGGGCGACCGCGTTCGAAGCGGCGACGCGGGACGGCGCTCGCGCCCTCCGCGTGGTGGGCGACGTGTCCGGCGGAAGCCTCGCCCGGGATGGCGACTTCGACCAGGTGCTCGAGTACGAGGCGGCGTATGAGAGGCTGTCGCGGCGCTTTCCAGTGACTACCGCGTGCCTATACGACGCGCGCAGTTACTCCGGCCTGGAAACCGCCCGGTTACTCCAGCGGCATCCGGACCTGTTTCGTGACCCGATCGCTCATTTCGTGAGCTGACCAGCCGCGGCTCATCCCCGATCGTAGGCCTGCTGCAGGCCCTTGATATCGATCTTTTTCATTTTCAGCATGGCCTGCATGACGCGCTTCGCCTTCTCGGGATCCTGGTCTCCCAACATCCTCCCCAGCGCGGTCGGAATGATTTGCCACGACAAGCCATACTTATCCTGCAGCCAGCCGCATTGATCTTCTCTGCCGCCCGCCGACAGCTTCTTCCACAGCTCGTCTACTTCTTGCTGCGTCTCACAGTTCACGAACAACGAGATCGCCGGCGTGAACTTGTATTGCGGGCCGCCATTCAGCGCGTAGAACTGTTGTCCCTCGAGCTGGAAGGTCGCGGACATGACCGTCCCTTTGGGTCCCGGCCCTGCCGCTCCATAGCGCGTGACGCTCAGCATCTTGGCATTCTTGAAGATCGAGACGTAGAAATTCATCGCCTCTTCGGCTTGGCCGTCGAACCACAGGAACGGGATGATCTTCTGCATCTGAGTCTCCTCAGGATTGTCTGTTGCCGTACAGGACCCCGCCCAGCCAGGCACAGGGCGGACCGGTGACTGCGACGGCGATGGAATACCAGAGCGGACCGAGCTCGGGCTTGGCGATGTTGGCGATGACTCCAAGCAGGCCCGCCACGAGTCCGACAAGGCCGAGGATCAGGGCATGACGCACCGGTGCGTGCGGGGCGAGCCGCGCCGTGATGTAGCCGCCCAGTATCGTGTAGACGATGCGATAGGCCGTGGCCAGCACGAAGAGCGCGCCGGCCATCGGCTCACCCCACGGCGGATAGATCTTGAGGATATGCAGCACCTGGTCGGTGCCCACCGACAGGACGAAGACCACAATGAACCCCGCGACCACGGCGCCCACGCTGCGCCACACGCGGCGGGGAGGGGCAGGGGGAGGGGGAGGGGGAGCCGGGCTCGCGCCGTTCATGCGGGCCCCCTGGCCGGTGTCGACGCCAACAGCTCGGCCAGCCGCTCGTAGCTCGCTGCCACGCCACTCTCCATGTTGGACTTGATCACCGCGTCGCGCGCCGCCCGCGACTCGTAACGCATGGTATACGTGAGCGTGGTCTTTCCGCCCTGCTCCATGAGGACGAGCGTCCCCAAGGCCTCGCCCGGGTACCACGCCTCATCGAACTTCTCGGTGTTGACGATCCGCTCGGGAGCCTTGATCTCGCGGTAGACGCCACCCATCCCCATCTTGGTTCCGTCACGATCGTGCTGCCACACGTAGCGGAACGTGCCGCCCACCCGCAGGTCGATCTCGCACACCGGCATCGACCAGCCGGGCGGTCCCAACAGCCAGCGCCTGACCAGCTCCGGCCTCGTGTGGGCGTCGAACACCAGCTTGCGGGGAGCGTCGAAGACGCGGGTCATCACGAGATCCCGCTCCCCCGGCGTCGTGAGTTTCAACGAGTCGGCGGTTTTCATCGGTCATCTCCCGGGGTTTGCGGTTTGGTCTTGAGCTCATCGAGCAGTGCGTCGAGCCGCTGGTAGTTCCCTTCCCACAGCCGGCGGTAGCGCTCCAGCCACTTGGTGGCTTCCCCCAGCCGCTTGGCCTCGAGGCGACGGGGCCGCCGCTGCGCGTCGCGGCCGCGAGAAACCAGGCCGGCGCGCTCGAGCACCTTCAGGTGCTTCGAGATCGCTGGTTGGCTCATCGCGAACGGCTCGGCCAGCTCCGTAACCGAAGCCTCCCCCGACGCCAGGCGGGCGAGGATCGCCCGCCGGGTGGGATCGGCGAGTGCCGCGAAGACGCTATCGAGCCGGTGCGTTGCTTGCATAACCGAACGGTTATATATAGGAGAATGGAGCGGCCGTCAAGGGCCCTCGAGTCCGAGCTATCGCTCGGAGCGCTGTCTCCCCTAACAAGAAAGTATTGGACGGGAATCGCCTGGGGGCGCATGTGTCTAAGCCTATCGATGCGCGTCCCCCTGCGGGTCCTGATCGCGGAAGACTCCGAGGACGACGCCCGATTGCTGCTGCGGGAGCTGCAGCAGGCGGGCTACCACCCGACATACGAGCGGGTCGACACCCCGGCCGCCATGACGTCCGCCCTGGATCGTCACGCGTGGGACCTCGTGATCGGCGACTACAGCATGCCGGCGTTCAGCGGGCCGGCGGCCCTCGCCCTGCTGCGAGCGCGTGATCCCGATACGCCCTTCATCTTCGTCTCGGGCACGATCGGCGAGGACGTCGCGGTCGAGGCGATGAAAGCGGGCGCGCAGGATTTCCTCACCAAGGGCAATCTCCGGCGGCTGATCCCCGCCATCCAGCGGGAGCTGCGTGACACCGAGGTGCGGCGCGAGCGCCGCCGGGCGCAGACGGCCCTGCTCGAGCGGGCCCGCCTGGCGGAGCTCACCTCCGATGTGGGGGGCGCTCTGACGCGAGGAGGCGGCTTGCGTGAGACGCTGCAGCTCTGCGCGGAGGCGCTGGTGCGTCACCTCGATGTAGCGCTCGCCCGCATCTGGATCTCTCATGAGGTCACCGGCATCCTCGAGCTACAATCCAGCGCGGGCATGTACACGGATGTCGAGGGGCCGCACAGCAAGATCGGCTTGATCGCCCAGCAGCGCCGCCCGCACCTGACCAACCAGGTGGTAGGCGATCCACAAGTGCACAACCAAGAGTGGGCACAGCGCGAGGGGATGGTGGCGTTCGCCGGCTACCCCTTGGTGGTGCAGGAACGTGTCCTGGGCGTCATGGCGATGTTCGCGCGCCACTCCCTCTCCGAGTTCGTGCCCAAGGCGCTGGCGTCAGTCGCGAGCGCCCTCGCCGTGGGCATCGAGCGCAAGCGGGCGGAAGAGGCGTTGCGGAGCTCCGAGGAGCGCCTGCGCCAGGCGCAGAAAATGGAGGCGGTCGGACGTCTCGCCGGCGGGGTCGCCCACGATTTCAACAACCTCCTGACCGTGATCATCAGCTACAGCGCGCTGTTGCTCGAAGATCTCGGCGCGGACGATCCCAAGCGCGACGATGTCGACCAGATCCGCAAGGCCGCCGAAGGCGCCGCCGCGCTCACGCGGCAGCTGCTGGCGTTCAGCCGCCAGCAAGTGCTTCAGCCCAAGGCCCTGGATCTGAAGGCGACCGTCGCCGGCACCGACAAGCTGCTCAAGCGGCTGATCGGCGAGGACATCCAGCTGACCAGCGTGCTTGCTCCCGATCTGGGAGTGGTGAAAGCCGATCCCGGCCAGATCGAGCAGATCATCATAAACCTCGCGGTCAACGCGCGCGACGCGATGCCGACCGGGGGCCGGCTGACCATCGAGGCCGCCAACGTGGACATGGACGAGGCCTACGTGCGCGGTCACGCGCCTGCCAGCCCGGGCCGCTACGTCATGCTCGCGATCTCCGATACGGGAATCGGCATGGACGAGCAGACCAAAGCCCGCATCTTCGAGCCGTTTTTCACGACGAAGGAGGTTGGCAAGGGCACAGGGTTGGGCCTGGCGACGGTCTACGGAATTGTGAAGCAGTCGGGCGGATTCATTTGGGTGTACTCCGAGCCCGGTCACGGGACGAGCTTCAAAGTCTACTTCCCCAGGGTGGACGAGCCCGCCGAACCCGCCGCCGCGTCGACGGCCGGCGCGGAGCCACGCGGCGGGACGGAAACCGTGCTGGTGGTCGAGGATGCGGCCTCGGTCCGCATGGTGACCCGGCAGGTGCTCGAGCGCTTCGGCTACGCGGTCCTGGAGGCGCCGAACGGCGAGACGGCACTGCGACTCGCCGCCAAGCATCACGGTCCGATCCATTTGCTGCTCACGGATGTCATCATGCCGGGGCTCAGCGGCCGGCAGCTGGCCGAGCAGCTGGTGCAGTTGCGACCCGACATGAACGTGCTGTACGCGTCGGGCTATGCCGACCAGGCCATCGTCCATCACGGCATCCTCGATTCCGACATCGCGTACCTCCAAAAGCCCTTCACTCCAGAGACGCTGGCGCGACGCGTGCGACAGGTACTGGATTCATCGCCGGCCGCGTAGAGGCGGCGTGGCGAGAATCCTCCTGATGGATGATGACGAGTTGCTTCGAGAAGCACTCCGGATCGTGTTGGAAGGAGCCGGCTACGAAGTGATGGAAGCGTCCGACGGGGAGGTCGGGCTGCGGCTGCAGCGCGAGCACCCTGCCGATCTCGTCCTGGTGGACATCTTCATGCCCGAGCGGGACGGCCTCGAAGTCATCAAGGCGCTCCGGGTCGAGAGTCCTCAAGTGAAGATCATCGCCGTGTCCGGTGGGGGGAGGACCGGGCAAATCGAGGTGCTGAGCGTCGCGGCGGCGTTCGGCGCGGCGCGCACGCTGGTCAAACCGTTCGCGCCGCGGGAGCTGCTCAAGGCGATTCGGGAGTTGTTGGCCGAGCGGACACAGTCCTGAACGAGTGCCGAGTGTCGCGAAACCGCCCCTCGGTGCCGCAAAAACGCCCTAGCTCGTCCCGCGCGGCCCGGCATGTTGTGTTGATCCGATGGCGGGCACGTGACGTGGGTCACAACGGCTCCATGCCGGAAGGGCAAGTTGTTCGGGAATCATTCAAGCCTGCCACGACCGCGATAGACCGGGGGGGTACCGACCGATGGCCGACATGAAGACCGCTGCGGCCGCGACATCGCTGGTCTTCACGTTGGGTCTTATCTGCGTCGTTCGGCCCGGGGTCGCCCAGCAGGCCGATTCCGCCCGCCAGCGGCCGGATTCCAGCGTGTCGGCCGCGGCGTTGAAGAAGCTGAGTATCGAGCAGTTGATGGACCTGCAGGTCACCTCGGTCTCGAAGCGTCCCGAGCGATTGTCGCAAACCGCCTCCGCGATCCAGGTGATCACGCAGCAGGACATTCGGCGCTCCGGCGCGTCGAGCCTTGCCGAGGCCCTCCGCCTCGCCTCCAATCTGCAGCTCGCGCAAGTGGATTCCCGCCAGTGGGCCATCAGCGCGCGGGGCTTCAATGGCACCACCGCCAACAAGCTCCTCGTGCTCATCGATGGACGCACCATTTACACCCCGCTCTTCTCCGGCGTGTTCTGGGATGTGCAGGAGGTGCCGCTCGAGGACATCGACCGGATCGAGGTGATCAGCGGCCCCGGGGCCACCCTGTGGGGGGCAAACGCCGTCAACGGCGTGATCAACGTCATCACCAAGGACGCCAAGGACACCCAGGGCTTCCTGCTGACGGGTGGTGGCGGCACCGAGCAGCACGGCTTCGGAACCGTTCGCTACGGAGCGGCCCTGGGCTCCAGTGTCCGCGCGCGAATCTACGGCAGGGGATTCGATCGCGATGCGACGGCGTTCCCGAGCGGACAAGACGCCGCCGACGACTGGCACCTGGAGCAGGGTGGGTTCCGCATGGATTGGGAGGCGTCGAGCGCGAGCCACGCCACCTTGCAGGGCGAGCTGTACGATGGTCGCATCGCTCAGGACTCGGGCGGCGATATCGCCGTCACCGGACGCAACGTGATCGCCAAGTGGTCACGGACGCTGTCCGAGCGATCGAGTCTCACGGCTCAGCTGTACTACGACCGGACCCATCGCGACATCCCGCGCCTGTTTGGGGAGCATCTCGACACATACGACGTGGAGCTGCAACACAGCACGCGATTGGGCGCGCGCCATGACCTGGTCTGGGGGCTCGGGTACCGGAACATCAACGATCGCACCGTGGTCGGCGCGGACTCCACGCTGGCATTTCTGCCGACGCAGGTCGCGCGGGAGTGGTTCACCGGGTTTGTGCAGGACGAGATCGCGCTCGTTCCCAACCGGGTACACGTGACCCTCGGCACCAAGATCGAGCACAACGACTATACCGGATTCGAGGTCCAGCCCAGCGGCCGTGTGAGCTGGAGGCTGGCCTCTTCCGGGCTGCTGTGGGCGGCCGTCTCGCGGGCGCTTCGTACGCCGTCGCGCATCGACCGGGATCTGTTTGCTCCCGCCAAGCCACCCTACTTCCTCACCGGCGGTCCGGATTTCCATTCAGAAGAAGAGCTGGCCTACGAGCTGGGATACCGCTACCAGCGGGGGTCGGTTGCCCTCTCTGTGGCGACCTTTTACAGTCGCTACCATGGGCTTCGCAGCATCGAGCAGGTGAACCCGCCCAATCCGGTCCCCCTCGTCATCGGCAACGGGCAGGATGGCGAGTCTTACGGCGGGGAAGTGACGGCCGAGTACTGGCTGACGAGCCGGTGGCGGGTGCACGCCGGCTATACGGAGCTGCGCGTCCATGTCTGGCCGAATCCCGGCAGCACCGACAGGTCCCGGGGCGCCACGGAGTCCCAGGTCCCCGATCGCCAATTCCTGCTGCAATCGTGGGTGGATCTGCCGGGACACCTGGGCCTCGCGGCCGGGTTCCGCGCGATCGATGACATCAATCATCAGCTGGTCCCAGCGTACGCCGAGTTGAACGCGACGCTCACCTGGCAGCCGACGTCGCACCTCGATCTCTCGCTCGTCGGGCAGAATCTCCTGCACGATCAGCACCGCGAGTTTGGTGCGGCGACCAGTCCCACTCGTCGGGACATCCAACGTGGCGTCTACGGAGCGGTCGCATGGCGTTTTTGAAGATCACGGCCGCTGTATTGCTGGTGTGCGCGCCCCGGCTCGGAGCGCAAGCGGCGAAGGCCTCCGAGGCGCAGGTAAAGGCCGTTTTCCTGTTCAACTTCGCGCAATTCGTCGATTGGCCGGCGGAGTCCGTTCCGGATTCGCAAGCGCCCTTGGTCATCGGGATTCTGGGCGAGGATCCGTTCGGCGATTTCCTCGACGCCACCGTGCGCGGGGAGCGTCGCGGAGCGCGGCCCTTCGCCGTCCATCGTTATCAGCGGGTGGACGACGTCACGCGGTGCGACATCCTGTTCATCGGTCAGTCCGCGGGAGATGCGCCGGAGGAGATCATCGCGCGTCTCAAGAACCGGCCCATCCTCACGGTGAGCGACGCCGACCGATTCGCCCAACGGGGCGGCATGATCCGCTTCGTGACCGATCGCAGCCGCATCCGGCTGCAGATCAACCCGGCGGCGGCGGAAGCGGCCCACCTGACGATCAGCTCCAAGCTGCTGCGGGTGGCCGAGGTGATCACGCCGACGGGACGCTGAGATGGCGCTGCGCGACTGGCCGATCCAGCAAAAGCTGACCGCGATGCTTGTGTCGATCAGCGGGCTGGTCCTGCTGCTCACGGCCGCCGCGTTCGCGGGATACCAGTACTGGTCCCTCCGGCAGGGAACGCTCGACGCCCTGTCCGTCCGCGGTCGGATCATTGCCGCCAATAGTACGGCCTCGCTGGCCTTTGCCAACGAGGCGGATGCCCGGGAGCTCCTGTCCGCCCTCCGGGTCGACCCGCACATCGTGGCCGCGGTCCTGTACGACAAGGGCGGTCGTCAATTCGCCGCGTATCCGGCGAACGTGGCCGCCGATGCCGTACCGGCGGTGCCGGGGCCCGATGGATACCGCTTCGAGCGTGGGCTGCTCATCGGATTCCAGCCCGTGGTAGTGGCGGGCAGCCCGCGCCTTGGCACGTTGTACCTCGCGTCGGATCTCAGGGCGATCTATGACACGTTTCGCCTTTCCGGCGTCATCGGCCTGGCCGTCCTGGGCGTCGCCCTGCTTGCCGCGTACCTCCTGTCCCGCGCTCTTCAAAGGACGATCTCGCAGCCCATCCTGGCGCTGGCGGAAACCGCCAAGGCCGTATCCACCCGGCAGGACTACTCCGTGCGGGCGCCCCAGGTCGGCGCGGACGAGTTGGGCGTGCTGACGAATGCGTTCAACCAGATGCTGGCCCGCATCCAGGACCAGGACCGAGCCGTGCGGGAGAACGCGGCCCAGCTCGAGCAACGGGTCGCGGATCGGACTCACGAGCTGCAGGAGCGCAACGAGTCGCTGCGGCGCAACGCGGCCGAGCTGCTCGCCGCCAACACCGAGCTGGACGCCTTCGCCTACTCGGTGTCGCACGATTTGCGCGCACCGCTGCGCAGCATCGACGGCTTCAGCCAGATTCTGCTGGAGGACTATTCGGAGAAGCTGGACGATGCGGGACGGGAGTCGCTGCAGCGGGTGCGCGCCGCCAGCCAGCGGATGGGCACGCTGATCGACGACCTCCTGAAACTCGCGCGGGTCACCCGTGCGGAGATCCGCACCGAGGACGTGGACCTGAGCGGCATGGCGCGGGAGATCGTGGCCGACCTGCAACGGACCACCCCGGAGCGGCAGGTGGAATTCGAGATTGCCCCCGGGCTCAAGGCGCGAGGCGACACGCGGCTGCTGCGCGTGGCCCTCGACAATCTGCTCCGCAACAGCTGGAAGTACACCGCGAAGCAGCCGGCTCCACGAGTCGAGTTCCGATCGGCCGACGCGAACGGGGGCAGGACCTTCATGGTCCGGGACAACGGCGCCGGCTTCGACATGAAATACGCGGACAAGCTCTTCGGCGTGTTCCAGCGGCTGCATTCCGCCGCCGATTTCGAGGGTACGGGCATCGGCCTCGCCACCGTCCGGCGCATCATCAACCGGCACGGCGGCCGAATCTGGGCGGAAGGCGCCGTGGACCAGGGGGCAACGTTCTACTTCACCCTGTGATGGCCCGCTCGCCGCGGGCCTGGAGGCTCTCGTGAACCCGGGAAAGATCCTGTTGGTGGAAGACAACCCCGACGACGTGGCCCTGACGCTGCGCGCGCTCAAGAGTCACAACATCACCAATGACGTCGTCGTGGCGCAGGATGGGGCACAAGCGCTCGACATACTGTTCGGCGTGAACGGCAAGGGCCCCGCGGCCACGGAGCTGCCGGCCGTTGTGCTGCTCGACCTCAAGCTGCCCAAGGTCAACGGCATGGAGGTGCTGCAGCGGATCCGCGCCGACGAAGGCACGCGGCTCCTGCCGGTCGTCATCCTCACCTCGTCCGATGAGGAGCGCGACGTCATCGAAGGCTACAGCCTCGGCGCCAACAGCTACGTGCGCAAGCCGGTGGACTTCGTGGAATTCACCCAGGCCGCCAAACAGCTCGGCCTGTACTGGCTGCTCATGAACCGGGCGCCGCCGGTGCCGCGGAGACCCTAGGCCGAGCGCAGCTGGTCCTTCACCGGGAGCCTGCGGAGGCGTTTCCCGGTTGCCGCGAATATCGCGTTGGCCAGCGCGGGCGCCGTGATCGAAGTGCCCGGCTCGCCGATCCCGCCCGGCGCATCGAGGCTGCGCACCAAGTGCACTTCGATCGTGGGCGCTTCGTTCATCCGCAACACGCGGTAGTTGTCGAAATTGGACTGCTCGACCCGGCCATTCTTGAGCGTGACCTCGCCCCACAGCGCGCCGCTGATGCCGAAATTGACGCCGCCCTCGATCTGTGCCGTCACGATATCCGGGTTGATCACGGTGCCGCAGTCGACGGCACAGACGATCCGATGCACCCGCACCTCCCCGGCTTTCGACACCTCGACCTCGGCGACCTCCGCCAGGTAGCTGCCCCACCAGCTATAGAGCAGGGCCACGCCGCGCCCGTGCCCGGCGGGTAAGGGGCGCCCCCACCCGGCCGCCTTCGCGGCGAGGTCGAGCACCGCGCGGGCTCGCGGCACCTTGCTCAGGAGCGCCCGCCGATACTCCACGGGATCGGCCTTCGCCGCCGCGGCGAGCTCATCCATGAAGCTCTCCATCACGAAGATGTTGTGGGTGGGTCCCACCCCACGCCAGAACGTCGTGTTAAGCACCGGTTCTTCGTGCCGCACGTACTCGACCTGGATCGCCGGGATGTCATAGGTGAGAAACACCGCGGCGTCCACCGCGTCGGAGTCGAGCCCGTTCTTGAAGGCTGGCGGCAAATAGCGCGCGAGGATCGCGGGCCCGACGATCCGGTGACTCCACGCCACCGGCTTGCCGCGAGCATCCAGCCCGGCGGCCATGCGGTCGTAATAGTAGGGGCGATAGAACTCGTGCTGCATGTCCTCCTCGCGCGTCCATACTACCTTCACCGGCCCCTCGACCTTCTGCCCGATGCGCACCGCCTGCGTCACCCAGTCAAACTCGAGTCGCCGGCCGAATCCGCCGCCCAAGAAATGGTTGTGCACCACCACCTTCTCCAGTGGCAGGCCCGTCACGCGGGCGGCGGTCGCCTGCGCCCGGCTCAGCGTCTGCGAACCGGTCCACACCTCGCAGCCGTCCTTCCGCACGTGGACGGTGCAGTTCATCGGCTCCATTGTGGCGTGGGCCAGGAACGGCACCTGGTACACCGCGTCGATTTTCCTCGCCGCACCGGCGATGGCCTCTGCGACATGGCCCTGCGTCCGGGCGACCACGCCCGGCTGCTGCGAGGCGGCGTCGAGCCCCTGAACCACGTCGGCAGTGCTCACGTTGCCGTTGGGCCCGTCGTCCCAGCGGATGGCGAGGGCCGCGAGGCCCTGCTTGGCCGCCCACATGTGGTCGGCCACCACGGCGACCACATCGCCCAGGTTGACGATCTGGTGCACGCCCGGAATCGCCATGGCCTTGGCTTCGTCCAATGCCGCGACCTTGCCTCCCAACACAGGGCTCGCCGCCACAGTAGCGATCTTCATGCCCGGCAACCGTACGTCGATGCCGTACTGCGCCTTGCCGTTCACCTTTTCCGCTTTGTCCAGGCGCTTAGCCGCAAACCGATTGCCCAGACGAAGATCGCCTTTAAGAACGATTCCGGGCAAAACAGTGAAATCTACATCGCGGATTTTGATGGTCACAACGAGCAGGTCGTTACCAAGGACAATAGCATCGTAGCGGCTCCGTGCTGGGTCCCGGGCCATTTCGGGCTTTATTACACGTCGTACGTGCAAGGCAATCCCAACATCTATTCGCACGACCTCAGCCAGGGTTCCCGCAAAGCCTTTGCCCGCTACGGCGGCTCGAATATCAGTCCCGCTGTCTCCCCGGATGGGACCAAAGTGGCCATGATTCTCAGCAAGGATGGCTGGACCGATCTGTACGTATGCCGCACGGACGGCTCTGACCTGCGGCGGCTCACAAAAAGTCGCGAGGACGAGTCTTCCCCCTGCTGGTCGAACGACAGCCAATACGTTTGTTTCGCGGCGAAAATCAACGAGCGGCGCTCTCTCTGCAAGGTGTCCGCGAGTGGCGGACAGATTCAGCGCATCGCCACTTCCGGCGTCCTCAATCCCGCCGAACCGGACTGGTCGCCGGATGGCAAATGGATTGTCTTCACCTCCATGATGCGGGGTTTCGAGATTTGCGTAGTTCCCGCTCAGGGCGGCGAAGCCATACCTCTGGTGAGCGGGGAAGATCCTTCGTGGGCGCCGAACTCACGCACGGTGATTTTTGCCAAACGCCAGGGTGGCCGCCGCGTGTTATCTCTTCTGGATGTAAATACCAAACAAAATAAGGATATTTCCCGATTTTCGGGAAGTAGCTCACAATCACAACCCAATTGGGCTAAA
>Ga0137409_10000392_pt1 | contig 47617 bp, 30 predicted proteins | sample CZODoug1_16funga_FD_122059 | JGI IMG/M metagenome (GOLD analysis project Ga0137409, IMG submission 122059) | Vadose zone soil fungal communities from Angelo Coast Range Reserve, California, USA - CZODoug1_16fungal (Hybrid Assembly) | ecosystem: Environmental > Terrestrial > Soil > Vadose zone...
TCCAGCAATGGCAATACAGACCGACGTTGCTGAATGGCGAACCCGTACCGGTCATCACCACCATAACGGTGAATTTTTCGTTATCGAGTCCGTAATGTCTTGATCTTTTCGTCGAGTTCGCGGCGAGAGGACGCGTCAGGCGTAAACTTTATTGCCTCTTCGTAAATTGCCGCGGCAATCTCGCGCTGGTCTTCACGCTCGTAGTAGGGACCGAGAATGAAGACCAGCATGAACGAGGACACCCGCGGCGTGGCGAGCGCCAGCAGCGCGCTTGTGGCAACGCGTCGAACTTCGCGTGAATCGTCTTTCTGAAGCCGGGATTTGAAGTCCTCGAACATCATCCGGTACGCGGCCGGCAGATCTGTTCGTTCCTTTTGAACGAGGTCGAGCTCACGCCGCAACGCGGCGGTTTCGCTTGGGGGATAGACGGGTTGATCGAGGAATTTGGGCGGCGCTCGAAGCCGCGCAATATCCTCCACGATCTGCTCAATGACTGTGGCATCCTGCGCGAGCTTCCCGTAGTTCACTCGATCCGCCGTATCACCCGGCCCGTGATAGTCCTTGTGTGTGGCGTGGGTGAAAAACAGATACGGAATGTGCTTCAGCGCGAAGGGCGCAAAGTCGCTGCGGGGTCCGATCAGATCCGTACCGGCGACCAGCATCTCCGCGCCCGATCTCTTTTGAACGACGCCGGCAATCTCGCTCGAATATTCGGTACCGAGAACGAACATGGTCCAGGTTGGAAGGTCCATGAATGTTCGTCCCATGGTGTCAAAAATGATCGCGGCCTGGGCCCTGTCGAGAGGATAGAGCGGATGATCGGAGTAATATCGGGAGCCGTTGAGTCCTTGTTCCTCGTCATCAAAGGCAACCGCGACGATCGACACTGGAAGCTCCTTGGCCTTGAGATCCCGCGCGAGCTCCAGCATCACGGCAACACCGGCTGCGTTATCGCTGGCGGAAGGCATGCCGTTTCCCTGTCCGTCATAATGAGCGCCAATGAGAATGTATCTTTCGGCTGTTCCGCCTTTTGCGACTACATTCCGGCGATTGCCGCCAAATTCCTGTTTCTGCACATCGAAGCCAAGCTCCTTGAACTTCTCGGCAAGATAATCGGCAGTGGCTGCGGCGCCGGCCGTACCGCCGTGCCGGCCTTCCCGTGCCGGATCGGACAGCCAGGTGACGTGGCTCTTGAGCCTGTCGACGGAAATCGCCGAGATCGTCAGCAGCCCGACGAGCAGCGACGCAATCAGAACGGAGATCTTTCTTATTCTTGGCATAATCTTGAATCCAGTGGCCGTGCGCTCCACAACGCAATCAGCGCGACGACATACGCCAGCAGTCCCACCAGCAACGTCGCCGTGACACCCCAGAACACCGCGACGACGAGGGCCAGCACCGAAGAAATGACAGAAAAAGCGCCATTAATTCCCCAATACCAGGCAGTCGGGGCGCCGTCATGGGCCGACATCGCCTGCTTGATGCCCAGCGGGAAAGCCATACCCATGAAGAAGCCGGATGGAAAAAGCAGCATCGCCGAAATGGCAATCCGCAAAGGTGTCGAAGCCGCTGCGAGCTGATAGGTCACAGCCGGACTCGCAAAGATAAACGCCGCGAGCAGAAACGGCAGAAGCCAGATCCATCGACCGGCGCGATTGGAACACAGGCTTCCCAGGCTCGACGCGACCAGAAGAACAAACAGCACGACCGTTAATCCGTAAATGGGATGCCCGAGGAAAACGATCAAGCGCTCGAGTTGACCGATTTCGACCATCATGAAAGCCAGTCCAATCGCCGCGAAATAGACCATCAGGCGGGCCGAGCGCGCCTCTCGAACGCGCTTCCGCAACGCCAGCGGGGCAATGATGGCGATACCGCTCAAGGCCAAAACAATTCCGAGCGATGTCCCGAGAACTTTGACAGCCTTGAGATTGATGTCGTTCATGCCCTGATACGTCGATGCCTTCAGCAGGTCGCCGGCTCGGAGCATATGAAAGAAGAATGGCGTATCGTCCGTGGGCGCCTGGATATTCAAGGGATACGTGGCGATCAACCGCTCATACTTGCCGCGGGTGGCAATGGCTTCGAACTCGGGAAGTTCGGCAAAACGAGGTGTCAATACGGGCAGAAACTCCATTTCGCGCGAGATCTGCATTACGCGATCGATCTCGGCGTCCGTATATGGGCGCTTTGAAACCAGAATCGTCGCCACACTGTATTGCCCGATTTCGGAGCTGTCCTGCTTCCGCACGATCATAATGTGCCGGCGGGGATCTTCCACTCCCGTGTCCATTAGAGACGATGTGGCCAATGCAGCCAGCCGCAGCGTTTCGGCGGGCTGCGCTTCGTAATACCACCGGGACATCGTAAGTATTCCATCGTCCGTCAGGTGATTCAGGAACGTGAGCCACGCTTCTTTCGTATAGAGACCATTCTCAGTGAGGACATAAGCACCTGCTGAAGTTGCGGCCCATGTATCGATCAGAGAAGCCTGGATGATCCCGAATTTTTCATGTGACCGCGCGATATAGCTGCGGGCTTCGTCGTGAACCAGCGTGACACCGGGCGTCTGCGCAAGGTTGCCGGCATAGTCCGCGAAATGATTCGTCAGCACCTCAAGGATGTCCGGATTGATCTCGACTCCGGTGACGCGCTTCTGGCCGAACACCAACGACGTCAGGATATCTCTGCCGCCCCCCACTCCGATGACGAGAACCGAGGTCTCCTTTCGCAGGTAGTGTGCCAGAGCCGTGACGTCGTACTTCAGGTGCTCCAGGCGTTCAAGGTTGCCATCGAACCTGGTGATGACGGTAGCTGCACCCGAGTCGATATTGAGATAGAGCTGCTCCAGCTTTTGTGTGGGATGGTATGCCGGACTCATTCCCCAGCCAAAGGGAGCGCTGCCTGTCTCACCAACATAAATTCGTGAAAGCGCGTTCCATTTTTCGTACTTGCCGCCACCGTGGTTTCTTCCGCCCTTGATCCATTGGATCTCGATGAACTTTGCGGATTGATTGGCAGTGGCAATCGCCAGCAAGGCGACGCAGGAAGCCGCCGCGATCCATCGAAACCGGCCCCTGATCGAAACGGCAAATGCCGCGGCTGCAAGCGCCGCGATAGCGGAATTCAGGATGACGGCGGTGGGCGCGTGAATGTGGTTGAGGATCGGGATCGTCAGCACACAGCCTGCGGCCGAGCCTGCCAGGTCGGCCGCGTACAGCGCACCTGTGTGGGATGGAAATCGCGTCAATGCAACGCACACAATGATGCCGGCGAATACAAATGGAATGGCGATGAGTGTGAACGCCAGCGCGGTCCACGCGAGCTTGGTTTCCGGGTCCGCCGGAATATAGAGCTGGGCTGTAAAACAAATGGCGCTGCTCAAGGAAAAGAGGAGTCCGGCGACGGCCAGCGTCAGATGCGTATCCCGTTTTCGCATGACCTCAACGAGAACTGCGCCGGCTGCAAGGCCAAACATGGCGAGCGAGATCGCCATGAAGGCGAAGTGATACCACATGGTGACGCTGAAAATTCGCGTGAGAAACAACTCGAGTTGTAGAAGCGACAGGGTGGTAAAGAAGAGGCCTGAGTAGGTCGCCCCGTTCGGTTCAGAAGGAGAAGACGGCACCGACGCTCACCTCGAGCACATTCAGGGTCTGGCTCATCGCCGATGGAGCCGTGCCGTGAACGCTGGGTATGGCATAGCCGCGAACGTCGAAGCGGATTCCAACGGGACCCGCAGGTAAAACCTTTATACCTCCTCCATAGTTGACCGCGAATTTGTTGCCGATGTCGAACGGCGAGTCGCCCGATGTGAAAACGCCCCCAAGGCCTACTGTTGCATAGGGTTTAACCTTGGGTATCGGAGCTTGAATAAGCAGGTTGCTGTTGTAGATCACAGCCTTCATCCGGCTCTCGATGAAATTGGGAGTATACGCAAGCGTGTGTTCCCCGCCAAAAAGCTTGCCGTGGCCGAATCGAAATCCGAAAACTCCGAACGTTTTCGGATTGAAAGTGAAATTTTGGGTGCCCGTCTGAACAGCATTCTGCAGTGTCAGCTTGCCTTCGCGTTGAATTCCGCCGAACAGCGTTATGTCGCTGGCGTAAGCAGGAACCGCCGCAAAAACCCACATGAGCAGGAGAAATCGTCCGACGTTTTTCATAGTGATGAAATTATAATCCAACGGGTCAGATGAAAATGAAGGCTATTTCCGCCGCACTCTTTCTTCTGATCGCCGCAAATGTCAGCTTTGCTCAGATCGATGAAGCACGCGCGGCGATCCAGCGCGGCGAATTCGTCCGGGCGGTGAATATCCTCACGACGGTACTGGCCGAGCAGCCGTCGGCGGACGCGTACCTGTATCTGGGCATCGCGTACCGAAATATGAAGGAGTATGAGAAGGCTCAGGAACTTCTCCGCGAAGGCGCCCGGCGCTATCCAGACGATGGCCGCTTTCATTCCGAGCTCGCAAATGTGTTTCTCGAAATCAATGACATCGAGGCAGCACGGTCGGAACTGGAGCGTACTCTCGGTGTGGATCCGGACAATGCCACCGCTTCGGATCTGCTCGCCACGATCAACATGTCGGAAGGCGAAGTCCAGTCCGCGCTTCGCTGGTGGAACAAGAGCGGCCGTCCCGTCGTGGACGACATTCTCCATAATTACTCTCTGAACTTCGGCTCGTGGGTTGTGCGCAAAGCCGTCGCGTTTCATCCAGCCGGCGTCCTGCATTACGACGAATGGAAGACGACGGAATCGCGGCTGTTCGAAACAGACATCTTCGCGAACGTCGGTCTCGAGGTTGAGCCGACGCGGGTTACCGACCACTACAATGCCGTCCTGCGCACAACTGCCAAGACGAATACCCTTAGCGATTTCGTGTTTGGTATTGTGCGCGGCGCTCCTTTCCACATCTCATTTCTGGATTTCTGGAACATTGGCAACAGCGGCGTCAACTTCAACGGAAACTATCGGTGGGACACGGATCGGCGAAGAGTGGAAGGCAGCCTTAAAATACCCGTGCCGGTGCCGGGTCTCTTGCACATCGAGATTGGAAACACGTGGCGCAAGGAGCGATGGGATCTCTCACCCTCAATTCTTCCCCAGTTCCGGCCCGCGGCACGCTTCGATTACAAATCGAACGGCCTGTGGATCTACCTGAAACACATCCCGCATTATCGTGTGGAGATCGGCGGAGGGCTGGATTATCGCAATCGAGCCGCTTCCGGAGACCTGCCGCAGTTGCTCACCAATAGCGAGAATACCGGACGGTTCACGCTGGAGACGAATCTGCGTCTTGTGGACCGCCGATATCAGAATCGGCTGCATCTGGAAGCCTTCGCCGCGCGCCGGTCTATTCTCGGAGACGTAAATTTCAGCGGCGGTGTCGCGGAGCTCAATAATCGTTTCACCTTATCGAGAGACCCGCGCGCCTCCTTCAACTGGACCCTGAAGGGCGGCACTTCTCGAGGCCAACTTCCGGTTGAAGACTACTTCGTACTTGGACTGGATACGACAACTATAAATCCGTTGCGCGGGCACACCGTTGCCGATCATGGGCGATTCGGCAAGGGCCCGACCGGAACCGATTTCATTCTTTTTAATTCCGATTTCGATCGCCGCCTGGCCACGCTTCCTTTCTTCAACTACGTGAACATTCCGTTTGTAGCCGTCAAATGGATGCTGTTTTTCGACGGAGCCAAAACTTTCGACCGCAATCGCATCTTCCAGCAAGGCAAACTCTGGCTCGATACCGGCGGCGGCCTTCGTTTCGAAACTCCCACGCATTCGTTCAATGTCGTCTATGGGCGCTCACTCCGCGATGGCACCGGCGTGCTGTATGGATACGTGGAGAAACGATTCTGGTAACAATGGTTGGTTAAAACACAAAGACACAAAGGGCACAAAGACACAAAGAAGGCCGCCATCAAAGATTATTTAAGGCGGCCTTCTTTGTGTCTTTGTGCCCTTTGTGTCTTTGTGTTTTAACCAACCATCTCTACTTCTTCAACTGATCGCGCAGATCCATGTTGCGGATCAGGCGGTGCAGGTAATTGGGATGGAGATCGAGCAGTTTGGCGGCCTCGGTGAAATTCCCGCCCGCCTGGTCAACAGCCTTGATGATGATCTCGCGTTTCATGCTGTTCACCGCATCGTGATACTTAATGACGCCGACGTGCGACGGTTGTTTCCTTTCCACGAGGGCTTCGGGCAAATCTTCAGGACGAATGTGATCTGAAGACCCCAGCACGACGGCCCGCTCCAAAGCGTTTTCCAATTCGCGAACGTTACCGGGCCAGTCGTATTGCTTGAGAAGGAAGTGAGCTTCCGGCGAGATACCCACCACCGGCCGATTGGCTTCCCTGCTGTACTTCTGGACAAAGTAGGTTGCAAGCAGGGGTATATCTTCACGCCGCTCGCGAAGCGGCGGCAAGGTAATGGAGACCACGTTCAACCGGAAGAAAAGATCGTCTCTGAACGATCCTTCTTTGCGGGCTTCAACGAGATCGCGATTGGTGGCTGCGAGGATCCGGATGTCCACTTTGATCGGATGCGTCCCTCCAACTCGCTCGATTTCTCTTTCCTGAATAGCGCGCAATAGTTTCGCTTGCAGAGGGGACGCGAGTTCTCCGATTTCATCCAGAAACACCGTGCCACCCTCGGCAATTTCCATCTTGCCCTTCTTCATGGCCGTCGCGCCGGTGAAAGATCCCCTTTCGTGTCCAAAAAGGTCGCTCTTGAGCAAATTTTCGTCCAGTTCCGCACAATTGATGGCCACAAAAGGCCGGTTCGCCCTTCGGCTGTTCCTATGGATCGCGCGCGCGACCAGTTCCTTGCCGGTTCCGCTTTCTCCGTAGATCATGACGGTGGAATCCACAGCAGCCACTTTTTTGGTGAACACCAGCACGTCGCGAATACGGTTGCTCTCGCCGACCATGTCATGCTCGATATTGATCTCTTCCTGCAGGCGCTGGTTTTCGCCTTCGAGCCACTCGACGTACCTGGCGTGTTCGAGTGCAACTGCGGCGAGGGAGGCGATGGCCGTCAGCAGATGCAGGTGGTGTTCGTCGAACTGGGCTCCGGGATGCGTGGTATCGCCGTAGATGACGCCGAGCTTGCTCTGGAAGACCATCAAAGGAACGCACAGCAGGGATCGAATCTGCGAGGCGACGATGCTTTCGCTCGGCCTGAACGACTGGCCGGTTTGTACGTCATTACCCATGACCGCAACGCCGTCGCGCAAGACCTGGCGGGCAATGGTTCGGCTGATCGCGAAAGGCTGACTCGCATCGGATTCTCGATCGCGATAGGTTCCGGACACGAATTCGTCCGGATTGTGGCCGACGAGAAGAATGGCGCCACGCTCGACCGGAATGACCTCGAAGATCATCTCCAGCACACGTGCTTCGAGGTCCTCCGCCTTTCGAATTCCGCTTATTGCAGTGCTGATTTTCAAAAGTGCGGCCAGGTCACGTGCCACCCGGGCGCCGGGCGGCAGTGTTGCCACGATCTTTTCCGGCCGCATGTAGACAGAATCATCCTGGTCGAGTTTAACGGTGACGGCCGTTATGAACTGCTCTTCCCCGGCATCGGTGAGCGGCACATCGGTAACGTTGACGTCGTCTTCGAGCAGAAAGATGAATTGAGAAACGCCCACCTTGATACGGTCTCCGTGCTCGAGTTTCTTTTCGTGGGTAGGAAAGCCGTTGACGAATGTGCCGTTCAGGCTTTCCAGGTCGGCAACTCGAATCTCCCCCCCGCTATTCCGAATGGCGCAGTGCTTTCGCGAGAGGAGAGGATCGTTGATCGTCACCTGGTTTGAGGGGTCTCTGCCGATAGACAGTTGCTCATCCGAGAGCTGAATAACGGTGCCCTTCATTGGTCCGGTGATCGTTATTAGTCTGGGCTGCATGCGGCTCGTTATAGTACTCCATTTTTAACGGAAACGGTTCCAATACGGCTCGGTCCCTGCGGCAAGCAGGACGACCTGCGAATAGCTTCGAATGCCTTCATCGACGCTGTTGGCTTTCAGAAACCAGTCCAGAATGGCGGTTTGGACGTTGCTGATCCATCGAACCTGCTCCCTTCGGGCCCGTTCGGCGATCCGCTGAAGATCCCGGCGAGGTCCGGGATCGAGCAGAGTGTCGATCTCCGGGTAACGGAGATATTCCCAAAGGTCCAGCCAACCACTGTACTGTAGTACGGGATCGTCTGACATGATGGTAGCGAAAACGGCAATTAAATTGGCATCTCCCTCGCTGGGATATCCCCGGACATGACCCAACTCATGCGCGATCACAAAAGGCCGTTCTACATCCAGCAAGGTGTCGCTGACGATCGGCTCATGGCCGAATGGGTTGAATACCCCCGCGATCCCTGCCATGTGAAACCAGGGATTGGCGACTCGCGAGGACTTGATCCGGCTGGAAGCCGTCCACTCAGATCCGTCTATCGCCGCCACCACCCGTTCTACGCGCCGGACCGTCTCCGCCTGGGTCCGTTCCTCATCATACCCGTTACGTTGCTTCTCGGCGTAAAGCCGGTTGATCTCGCCGGCAACCCGCTGGGTGAATCGCTCCATGTTCGGGGGTTTGGTGCGTTCGGCATCAAAAGGCAGCCTGGAAACCAGCGGCTGCCGGTGGTAATTCAGCCCCCAGGTCCAGAAAAAGAACAGGTAGAGAGCAGCCACCAGACTCGCCAGCAAACGGAACCGCCGTCCCCGAAGCAGCGCGACCAGCAGAACGAGGGTCAGAGGAATTCCGACGTCCAGCCAGGAGAAGGAGACGGCATCAGCAAACCGGCCCGCGAGGTACGATATTTTGGGGAACAGGGCATGGGCGAACCATGGTTCGACAACCCCAGTGGGAAAGGCGCCGGCCCACGACAATATGAAAGTGAGGGTTGCCAGGGCTGGCAAGAACCATGCCAGGTAGGGTGTCTGCAAGTCCCCGATTTTCTTAAAAATTGTTACTTTCCCCTTGACCATGGGAAGACCCATTTGTTAGGATTCGCCCGTCAGTTCAATGATTTATTGCCAACAAGTCCTTCTACTTCAAATAAATAAAAAGAAAGATCTGTAGGACTTTGGCCCCATCGAGACTCGATCCCAGTGGAGTAAGATTGGCCAAGAATTTTTATACCTTTATTGTTGTTCCCGACGCCAGCTCCAGACTTCATAAGCTGCGCCTGCCTGCTAAGGTCTTATATATCTGTACCGCCATAGGTCTGATTTCATTTTTTGTAGCCGTTGGGCTCGCTTTTAACTACACCCGAATGGCGTTCCAAGTCGCCGACTATAACAAGCTCCAGGCCGAAAACGTCGATCTCAAAGTCCAGAAGAGAAACCTGGAAGTATCCACCGTCAAACTCGACAGCAAGCTTGCCGCCCTGGAAAGCCTGTCCGAAAGATTGACCAACTTGATTGAAGACGGGAGTTGGGCCAAACGTTTCCCGAAGGCCAATATTCCGGCAATTGGCGGTTCCAAGGTGGATTACCCGACAGCTGACCTGCTCCGCCGTATGGATCTGAAGGCCGGGGTCGACCTGTTGAAGGACCGGGCGTCCGACCTTGAAGGCCAGATGAAATTGCTGGAGCAGATCGCCGAACAGCGCAATTACATCATGCGGTTCACGCCCAATATCTGGCCCGTTCGGGGTAATATCACGAGTCACTACGGAAATCGAGCTGATCCATTCAACGGTGAGGCGGAATTGCACCAGGGCCTGGACATTTCGGCGCTTTATGGAAGCCGAGTGCTGGCGCCGGCGGACGGTATCGTTATTTACGCCCAGCGAAAAGCAGCTTACGGCAACCTGATCATCCTCGATCACGGTAATGGCCTGACCACACGCCACGGCCACCTCTCCCGATTCAACGTCCATGTGGGACAGAGGATCCACAAGAACGACATCATCGGCTTCGTTGGAAGCACGGGCCGAAGCACTGCGCCGCACCTCCACTACGAAGTTCGGTTGAACGACCGGCCGGTAAACCCGCGGGGCTACCTTCCGAGAAGTTAACTGTAGCGGCGGTCTATGACCGCCGGCGATCCTCACTCCAAGGCTGCCGGCGGTCATAGACCGCCGCTACAGCCATTGCCTTGCTGAGCCCCTTTCCGTTAAACTCATCTATGCTCGACACGATAGTTAAGCGGTTCGTGGGTTCAAGGAATGATCGAGAAGTTAAGAAGATTCAGCCTGCTGTAGCCGCAATCAATGCGTTAGAGCCCCGGATTTCCACCCTCACCAACGAACAGCTTCAAGCCAAGACAGCCGAATTCAGGCAGCGCTTTGCGAACGGAGAATCTCTGGAGGAATTACTTCCGGAAGTTTTCGCCGTTGTCCGCGAAACAGGTAAGCGCATCCTGAATATGCGGCATTTCGACGTGCAGCTCATCGGCGGATACGCGCTTCACCAGGGCCGGATTGCGGAAATGAAGACCGGTGAAGGTAAAACCCTGGTCGCGACGCTGCCGGCGTACCTGAACGCGCTGGCGGGCAAGGGCGTCCACGTTGTCACGGTCAACGATTACCTGGCCCGCCGCGATTCGGAATGGATGGGCCGGCTCTACAAGTTTCTCGGGCTGAGTGTCGGGGTGATCCAGCATGGTCTCGATGACCAGCAGCGGCGCGACTCCTACGGGTCGGACATTGCCTACGGGACGAATAACGAGTTCGGCTTCGATTATCTGCGCGACAACATGAAATTCGACCTCGCGCACTGTGTCCAGCGCGCGCATCATTACGCGATCGTCGACGAAGTGGACTCGATCCTGATTGACGAAGCCAGAACGCCCCTCATCATTTCCGGTCCGAGCGAAGAATCCACCGACAAGTACTACCGCATCGACAAAATCATTCCCAAGCTCCGCCGCGATGTCGATTACCAGGTCGACGAGAAGCATCGCACCGTGACGTTGACTGAAGAAGGCGTCGGCCGTTCCGAGAGCCTGCTCAGCGTAGACAACCTCTTCGATCCGTCGAACATGGAGATCCTTCACCACATCAACCAGGCGCTGAAGGCGCACACGCTTTTCAAGCGCGACGTGGAGTACGTGGTGAAGGATGGCGAAGTGATGATCGTCGACGAATTTACAGGGCGCCTGATGCCGGGCCGCCGCTGGAGCGACGGCCTCCATCAGGCGGTTGAAGCCAAAGAGGGACTTCGCATCCAGCAGGAGAACCAGACACTCGCCACGATCACATTCCAGAATTACTTCCGCATGTACAAAAAGCTGGCCGGCATGACCGGTACAGCGGAAACCGAAGCGGAAGAATTCATGAAGATCTACAAGCTCGACGTGCTTGCCATTCCGACCAATCAGACTCTGCGCCGCATCGAGAATCCCGATGTGATCTACCGGACTGAGCGCGAAAAGTTCGAGGCCGTTGTCAAGGAGATCAAACAGCTGAACGAGAAAGGCCAGCCGGCGCTGGTCGGCACGATCTCGATCGACCGTTCGGAAAAGCTGAGTTCGATGCTGAAGCGTGCTGGCGTCAAACACGTGGTCCTGAACGCGAAGTATCACGAAAAGGAAGCTGAGATCGTGGCGCAAGCCGGCCGCAAAGGCGCCGTGACCATCGCGACCAACATGGCCGGCCGCGGCACCGACATCCTGCTTGGCGGTAATGCCGATTTCATGGCGCGCGACGTATTGCGCAAGAAAGAGATCGATCCGGGTGCGGCGACGCCGGAGCAATGGAATGAGGCCATCGCGAAGGTGAAACCCGAAATCGACAAGGAACACGAAGAAGTCGTTCAACTCGGCGGCCTTCATATTATGGGTACGGAACGTCATGAAGCGCGGCGCATCGATAACCAGCTTCGCGGACGATCCGGACGGCAGGGCGATCCTGGATCATCCCGCTTCTACGTTTCGCTCGAAGATGATCTGATGCGCATCTTCGCGGCGGACCGGATCTCGAACATCATGCAGCGGCTCGGAATGGAAGAAGGCGTTCCGATCGAATCGCGTTTCGTGTCGAAGCAGATTGAGAACGCGCAGAAACGGGTCGAGGGCCAGAACTTCGGATACCGGAAACACGTCCTCGAATATGACGACGTGATGAACAAGCAGCGCGAGGCCGTCTATGGTCTTCGGAAGCAGCTTCTCGAAGGCGAAGACCAGAAGGAATACCTGATGGGCATCGCCGACGACATCATGATCGATTTCGTCTCCCAATACGCAAATTCCGAGACGCATCCGGACGAATGGGATCTCGACGGGTTGGCCATTGCCGTCCAGCGCCAGTTCGGTTTCGATTACCAAAAAGAAGGCATCGATCCCAGCCAGCTCGGCTCGAAGCAACTCGAGGAAGCGCTTCTCGCGAAGGCGCACGAGAAGTACGACCAGAAGGAAGCCATCATCGGTGCAGCTCCGATGCGTTATCACGAACGGATGCTCATGCTGCAGATCGTGGATGCCCAGTGGAAGGATCACCTTCTGGCAATGGACCACCTCAAGGAAGGCATCGGATTGCGCGGCTACGGACAGCGCGACCCGCTGGTGGAGTATAAAAAGGAATCCTACACCCTCTTTGAAGAACTGATGGGCCGGATCGAAGAAGACACCCTCCGGTTCCTCTTCCTGCTCCAGCCCGTTGAAGAAAAAAAGCAGGCCGAGCAGATCGAAAAAAGGCGGCGCCGGCAGGAATTCGTGATGTCGAGCCAGAACAACGGCGGCGAAGGAGCGGGTCGCCAGGTAAAACGCGATGCTCCCAAGGTCGGGAGAAATGATCCCTGCCCGTGCGGCAGCGGTAAGAAATTCAAAAAATGTCATGGGGTGACTGTTTGAGTGAGAAAAAACTTGCCGGCGACGCGCTGACTTTTGACGATGTTCTGATCGTTCCTCTGAAGTCAGATGTCCTTCCTTCCGAAGTTCGAATCAACACCAGACTGACCAGCCGAATCGAATTGAACGTGCCGATCGTGAGCTCCGCGATGGACACGGTTACCGAATCGAGGCTGGCGATCGCGCTTGCGCAGCAGGGCGGCATCGGGATCGTTCACAAGAACATGTCGATCGATAAACAGGCTGCGGAAGTGGACAAGGTGAAACGGTCGGAAAGCGGGATGATCGTCGATCCGATCACCATGTCTCCGAATGAGAAGATCGAAGATGCCGTGAAGCTCATGGCACATTACAAGATATCCGGTGTGCCGATCACGGAAAACGGCCGGCTGGTGGGAATTCTGACAAACCGCGATCTGCGGTTTGAAACGCGGTTCCACCTCCCGATTCGCGAAGTGATGACGAAGGAGGACCTCGTGACGGTCGCGGTTGGCACGACCCTGGAGGAAGCGCAGCGTCTGTTGCACAAACATCGGATCGAGAAACTGCTCGTCGTGGACAAGGATCAAAACCTGAAGGGGCTGATCACGGTGAAGGACATCACCAAGAAGATCAAGTACCCGCTCGCCGCCAAGGACCCTCAGGGCAGGCTGCGTGTCGGTGCGGCGATCGGCGCGACCGGCGACTACATGGAACGCATGGCTGAACTCGTGCGCGCCAAGGTCGATGTGATTGTCATCGACACGGCACATGGACACTCGTCGCGGGTGCTCCAGGCGGTGAAGGAAACGAAACGGCGATTCCCGGACATGGAGATTATCGCGGGCAACATCGCTACAGAAGAGGCCGCGCGGGATCTGGTTAGCGCCGGCGTGGATGCCGTGAAGGTCGGGATGGGTCCAGGCTCGATTTGTACGACACGCGTCATCAGCGGAGTAGGAATGCCGCAGATCACGGCAATCCTTTCATGCGCCCGCGCCACCCATGAAGGAAACATTCCGTTGATTGCCGATGGCGGGATCAAGTTTTCCGGCGATGTTACGAAGGCGCTGGCCGCAGGAGCCGAGGCGGTGATGATCGGATCGCTTTTCGCGGGCACTGACGAAAGCCCGGGCGAGACGATCCTGTATCAGGGCCGGACTTTCAAGTCCTACCGCGGAATGGGTTCGATTGGCGCGATGCAGCAGGGCAGCAAAGATCGTTACGCCCAGGAAGACCAGGAGACACCGGGCAAGCTGGTCCCGGAAGGCATCGAAGGGCGTGTTCCCTACAAAGGGCCGCTGTCGTCAATGGTTATTCAATTGGTCGGTGGATTGAGAGCCGGTATGGGTTACTGCGGCGTCGGCACGATCCCCGAACTCCAGGCAAAAACGCGCTTCGTGAAGGTCAGCGAAGCCTCTCTGCGTGAAAGCCACGTCCACGACGTGTTCATCACTAAAGAAGCCCCCAATTATCAACTCGACGAGTAATATTCTCCATTACAGTGCAGGTTGTGTTTGTCACAATGCGGATGTAGGCGGAAACTCTACAAGGATATCCGTATTGGGGGCCACTGCCACGGCTCACCGTTTCGGTGGTATCCTTGGCGGCCCGTATTTTGGGCGTAATGCAGTGGGAACGGCTCTGCCGTAAGGGAACCTAGTGAAGAGTCGGGTCGATATTGAATTGATCGAGCGTTGCGTTAAGGACGACCAGGCGGCCTGGAAGGATCTCGTGTTCCGGTATCGGCGCCTGGTTTATTCGATTGCATACACGCTTTGTCCCGACCCGGAAGACGCGTCCGATGTCTTCCAACAGGTATGGATGGAGCTCTACAAGCACCTGTCCGATTTGCGCGATGTGGGAGCTTTGCCGGTGTGGCTCATCACTGTTACCCGCCGCACCGCCCTGGCGCTCCGGAAATCACGGCGTCTGGCCGAAGAGCATCTCAATGAAGACCCTCCGGATCTTTCTCACCGGCTTGCACTGATTGAAAGTGAACATGCACTCGAGCAAGCCCTGGGACGTTTGCCTGACCGATGCCGGCGGCTGATCGAGCTCCTTTATTTCACATCAGAAGAACCCACCTATGCCGAAATTGCTGAAGAAATGGGGATGCCTGTCGCCAGCATTGGCCCGACCCGCGCACGTTGTCTGGAAAAGCTGAAAAAATTGCTGGGCTGAGATGGTTCCGGAGGAAACACTTCAACAGACGTTCGACCGCATTTGGAGCGAGATTCGCAGCGCGAATCTGTTTGCAGGGCAGCCCCGCAACGAGGCGTCGGCCCAAAGCGTGTCGCTTGCGTGGCATGCTCTTCAGCTGGCCACCGACTCAGGTAACGAGCGCTTCATGCTCGAGGCGTGGAGAATGCTCGGGTACAGTTTCCTGGCGAACGAGCAGTACCTGGAAGCCATTCCGTATTACAAAAGCCTCGTCGAGAAACTGGAAGGGATCGGCGAACACCGGCAGGCGGCGCGGAACCGGATCGGATGGGTGGTGGCTCTCGCGCACGCGGGAAGGCGCCAGGAAGCGCTGGATATCGCAAGCGTCGCTGAGAAATGGTTCGTCCAAAACCACGACGAAGAAGGCCGGGCGCGCCTCTTCACCAATCTCGGCATCCTGCATCATCGTCTCGATGAACATACACAAGGCGCGGAATATCACACGACGGCCGCCGAGATTTTCGAAAAGCTGGGCGATAAGCGGGGCCTCGCGCTGGCGTACAACAATCTGGCCAACGTGCTTTCGATGATTGATCAAGTCGAACGAGCCGATGAGCTGTACGAGCAAGCCGATAAATTGAGCGATGAACTGGGCATGGTCGAACTCTCGGCGCAGGCCAGTTACAATCGCGCCTACCTTTACTATTTACGCGGCCGTTACAGCGATGCTCTTCAATCCTTCAGCCGGCTCCGCCAGCGCTTTGACCGTACGGGTAGCCAGCGGTACCGCGCCCTTTGTGATCTTGACGAAGCGGAGATTTATCTGGAACTCAGCCTTTCAAAAGATGCGTCAATCCTGGCGGAACGAGCAGCCGAAGAGTTCAAGGAAATCGGCATGCGATACGAACAGGCCAAGGCTACCGGATTCTACGGTGTAGCGCTAATGCAGATGCGCCGCTTTGCCGAGGCGCTCGACGCGTTCCTCGCAGCTCAAAAAATATTCGAGGAAGAGGGCAATCTCTATTGGATCGGCTTGCTGAATCTTTATCGCGCGGAGATATACCTGTCTACGCAGCGTATCGGGGAAGCTCACGCTTTGGGTATACAGGCTAAGCTGACCTTTGAGCAGCTGGCGATTCCCTCGAAACGCATCTTCAGCCTGGTGCTCCTGGGCCGGGCGGCGATGGCCCTCAATGATCTCGTGGCAGCTGAAGCCTCAACGAAAGAGATATCGGCGCTGGTTCAGACCACAACAGTGCCGCTGGTGCTCTATCCCTACCACGTACTGTGCGCTGCGATCGCCGAACGGATGCAGAGTTGGGACGAAGCCCGAAGTCATTACGAACTCGCGGCAGAGGAGTTGGAGAAGCATCAGGCTGGACTCTATCATGACGAACTTCGCGTGACTTTCTTCAAAGGCCGGCAGCAGGCATACGACGCTCTTGTCCGGCTTTCATTGGATCGGATGGATTCATCGGAAGGACTCGCGTCGGCATACGCCTGGTGCGAACGGGCACGCTCACGCGGATTGGTCGAACTCTTGTCGCACAGTATGCCATCAATCCACGGGCAGGCAGAGCAGTCGATGCTGGCGAAGATCAATCGATTGCGGGAAGAGCTGAATGTGCAGTATGCCCACTCTCAGTCCGAAACGCGCCCCCTGACTTCACGAACGAATTACGAGAGCATCTCGCTTAAAGAGCAGGAGCTGGCGCGAAGTTTGCGCGAAGTGTCGCAGGTGGATCCGGAATATGCGTCGTTGCAGGATGTCTCGATTGCAACGATCGAATCGGTTCGCGCAGCGCTTCCCGAACGGACGACGCTGGTGGAATATTTCGCGACCGGAGATGAGGTGCTGGCATTCATCGTTTCGCGAAGGGATGTAAAGGTTGTTCGCCGGCTTTGTTCGGCGAGTGGCGTTCTCAAACTGCAAAGGCGTCTGGGATTTCAGTTCGAGAAATTCCAGCTGGGCCGCGATTACGTCGCCGTTCATTCCGAACAACTTCTCGAATCGGTGCGCCACCGGTTGCAAGAGATCTACGAGCAACTGCTGGCGCCGTTCATCAGCGAAATCCGCACACCCCACATCGCGGTCGTGCCGCACGGTGCCCTGCACTTTCTGCCCTTCCATGCCTTATTTGACGGAGAGAAGTACCTCATTGACAAATATGAAATTTCCTACGCGCCCAGCGCCTCGGTCCTGAAGTACTGCCTTGAAAAGAAAGATGTTCCGGGAAAATCGCCTGTGCTCGTTGGGGTAGCGGACGAGAAAGCTCCGCTTATAGGAGAAGAGCTGTCCAGGTTAAGTCGGCTCTTTCCCAATGCAGAGGTCCTGCGGGACGATCAGGCCGATCGCGCAACGTTCATCGAAAGCTGCAAAGTGTCGTCGTTTCTTCACATCGCCACTCACGCGATTTTCCGCCGAGACAATCCCATGTTCTCCAGCTTCAAGCTGGCTGATGGCTGGTTCACAGCCCTCGACCTGTTCTCGATGGTCTGTCAGACCAACCTGGTGACCCTGAGCGGGTGTCAGTCCGGTCTGAGCGAAGTAACGGGCAGCGACGACCTGCTCGGCTTTATGCGGGGGTTTTTATATGCCGGCGCCCGGTCTCTCCTCTTAAGCCTTTGGAATGTGAACGATGAGTCCACGGCGGCGCTGATGGTCCATTTTTATCAGGAATGGCAAAAAGGCGTTGCCAAATCGATCGCTTTCAGGTCCGCGATGCTCGCCGTTCGGCACGAGCATCCGCATCCTTTTTACTGGGCACCTTTCTTACTTGTAGGAAATCCATAGCGTTTTTTTGAAATCCGGCGTATTTTGTAGTCCCTTCCTTAACTCTTTATCGCTGGAGGAAAGCCAACAATGCATTTGAGTCCGGAAACGGCCCTCGATTTCCTGGAGGGGCGATTGGAGAACGGCCAGGAAACATTGTGGAAGCAGCACGTGGAGGTTTGTGGCCGCTGCTTAGCGTACCTTAGTGGGTGGAAGCAATTTCTGACGACGATCAAGCGGTCTCATTTGAAGAGTCCTACCGAGCGAACCCTGGAAAGGGCGGTCCATATCTACCCGCCTGAGTCGGAGGAGCTCGTTCCAGGACTCCGCTGCGTTCTTGCCGCCGTGATATTCGACAGTTTCCTTGAACCCGACCTGGCGGGCGCTCGAGGCGCTTCAACGGACATGAGACAACTCATCCTGCAGGCGGAAGAGTTCGACATTCATGTCCAGATTTGGGACGAAGCCGGCCAGAAACAAATGTTGGGGCAAATGCTTCCCCGAAACCCCGAACATTTGACTGCTACCGCCTGGTTTCATCTGTTGCGTAACGGCAAGAGAATGGAAAGTATGGCCGCCGACGAATTGGGAGAATTCCATTTCAGCGACCTGCCCGAAGGTGCTTTGAGTTTGCAGGTCGACCTTCCCAATCTCACCATTATCGGTGCGCTGAATGTTTAAAGGCAACTCAGTGATCTGGGTTCCCTGAAAGTCTATGGCAGGACGTCGGTTCTTCCTCATCCTTTGCATTTCGATTTTTGGCCTGAGCGCTCAGGCTGTTGCTGCGTCCTTTCCGCTCATCGTCCAGATTCCACCTGCCGCGAGTATTACACCCATCGCTATCACCCTGGGTGGCACCGTCGTCGACAGCATCCCCGGTGCAGATACGTACTTGGTGAACGTACCGTTCCTTCCGTCGCCCGGGACAATGTCGCTGCTCGGAATTCAGTGGATGGAACTCAACAAATCCGTGACATTGCCACGCTTTGGTATACGTGGCGTGGTGCAGGTGCCCGCTTCTACGGCAGCGGATTGGTACAAAAACCAGCCTTCGATGCAACTGATAAAGGCTGGAAGTGCAAGGTCCTATTCGACCGGCAGCGGAGTGGTTGTAGCCGACATCAACTCGAACTTGGACTATGCCCACCCGGCGCTGGTCGGCCATCTGACGAGCGGGTACGACTTCGTCGCGACCAGACCGCCTGGATCGCCATTCCTGGACCAGGCTGACGCCGGTTTCATGGACCAGGCTGACGCCGGTTTTATGGACCAGGCTGATGCCGGCTTCATGGACCAGGCTGATGCCGGCTTCATGGACCTATCCAACCCCATCTTAGCCAGTCTGACACCGTCTTACACACACGGCACGGCCTCCGCGGGCATCATCGCTGCCATAGCGCCGGGCAGTATGATCATGCCGCTACGCGCTTTTGATGATGATGGGCACACCGACCTGTTCACGCTTGCAAAGGCGATACGATTCGCCGTGGATCACGGAGCACAGGTCATTAATCTGATCTTCGGCAGTTTTACCCCTTCACTGGCTATCAATAAAGCCGTGCAGTTTGCGGAGGCTTCCAATGTCCTGCTCGTGGCAGCCGCCGGGAACGGCAAAACGTCTCAACCGGAGTATCCATCCGCCTTTACCGGAGTACTGGCTGTGGCTGCGACGGACCTTTCAGACACAAAGGGTTATTTTTCAAGCTATGGCAGTCATGTCTTTGTGACTGCGCCCGGAGTTGACATATTTTCGGCTTATCCGCTGGGCTACTACAGCATCGTTTCGGGTACATCCTTCAGTGCGGCCGCGGTTGCGGCGACGGCGGCAGTTGTACGTTCCATGCGAACGACTGGCGTGGCGGATTCCATTGCCGGCGGGTCTGTCAATATCGATGGCCAAAATCCAATTTACGCGCAGCAGTTAGGAACCGGACGCATCGATGTCCTCTCCGCTGCCCTGGCAGGAACACCGGCAATCACCACCGTTAATCCCAGCACCGGCGAGCAGGGCCGCAACTTGACGATCTCGGTCACCGGGCGATCCACGCACTTCGATCAGGCAACGACACAACTTAGCTTAGGCGCCGATCTGACCATTACTAATGTTGTTGTGGCCAATCCGACGTCTCTGACGGCACGCCTGAATATTGCCGGCAACGCAACGCCCGGAACGCGGACGTTGACCGTCACGACGAGTGCTGAGGTGGCTACTCTCGATATCGCGCTTACAGTCGCGCCAGGCAATGCGGCGCTGGCATCGGTCGATCCAGTCAGCGCCAGGCAAGGTGATTCTGTCACAGTGAACATCACGGGCCAGTTCACCAGTTTTGTTCAGGGTACAACGCAGGTGAGCCTTGGTGATGGTGTCACCGTGAACAGCGTCAGCGTTTCAAACTCGACTGGCCTGACCGCTCAAGCGAGCGCTTTACCGACTGCCGCTATCGGCCCCCGCAAGGTGACGGTAACTACAGGCGCACAGGTAGTCACCCTGAACAATAGCTTCACGGTGACGGCAGGACCACCGGGCATCACAGCAGCCACGCCCAATAGCGGTCAACAAGGGCAGAGCGTGACGCTGGCAGTGACGGGTCAGTTTACGCACTTCGCCCAAAGCACGACCCAGGTCAGTATCGACGGCATCAGCGTAGACAGCGTCACAGTGACAGACGCCACTGCGCTGACCGCACACCTGACGATCCCGGCAGCAGCCGTCGTGGGTTCTCGAACGCTAACGGTTACCACGGGCAGCGAAACAGCGACCCTGAGCAACGCCTTCAGCGTGACGCCCGGAACACCCGTGATCGCGGCCGTGAGTCCGACCACGGGCAAGCAGGCCGATACGGCCACAGCGTCAGTCACCGGGCAGTTCACCCACTTTGTTCAGGGAACGACACAAGTGGATTTCGGTCCCGGCTTCTCCGTCACGGCACTCACCGTCAACAGCGCCACAAACTTGTCGGCTCAGTTGGCCATCTCGAGCACTGCCGCCGTGGGTTCTCGTCGTGTGACGGTGACGACCGCCGCCGAAGTCGTCACGCTTGACAACGCATTTACGGTGGCTCCGGGCACACCGGCCATCACAACGGTGAATCCGAGCGCCGGTCATCAGGGCCAGAACCTGGCCGTCACCGTAACGGGACTGTTCACCGGATTCGTCCAGGGAAGCACTCAGGTCACGTTCGGAGCCGACGTGACGGTGGTGAATGTGACGGTCGCCAGTGCAACATCCCTGACAGCACAGTTGGAAATCGCCAATATTGCCGCGACGGGCTCTCGAACCTTAATGGTGACGACAGGCTCAGAAGCGGTAACCTTGAACAACGCCTTCACGGTGACGTCGGGACTACCCGTTCTCACGATAGCTACGCCCAATAGCGGTCAACAGGGGCAGAACGTGACGCTGGCCGTAACGGGTCAGTTTACACACTTCGCTCAAGGTACGACCCAGGTCAGCATCGACGGCGTCACCGTCAGCAGCGTCACCGTAACCGATCCCACCTCGCTGACTGCACACCTGACAGTCCCGGCAACTGCCGCTGTGGGTTCTCGAACGCTGACCGTCACCACGGGCGGTGAGGCGCCGACGCTGAGCAACGCCTTCAACGTGACGCCGGGAACACCCGTAATCACGGCAGTCAGTCCGAATACGGGCAAACAGGGCGATACGGTTACGGTAGCAGTCACGGGCCAGTTCACCCACTTTGCTCAGGGCGCGACGCAAGTGGATTTCGGCCCCGGCTTGTCCATCACGGCACTCACTGTCCACAGCGCCACCAGCCTGTCCGCTCAGGCGTCGATCTCGAGCACCGCACCCGTGGGTGCTCGCCATCTGACGGTGACGACATCCGCGGAAGCCGTCACGCTTGATAACGGATTTACGGTCGCCCCGGGCACACCGGTGATCACGACGGCGAACCCGAACGCCGGTCAGCAGGGCCAGAACCTGGTGGTCACCGTGACGGGACAATTCACCGGCTTCGTCCAGGGAAGCACCCAGGTCAGTTTCGGAGCCGACGTGACGGTGGTGAATGTGACGGTGGCCAGTCCGGCATCGCTCACTGCACAGCTGGAAGTCGGCGGCGCAGCGGTAGGTCCTCGAGCCTTGACCGTGACGACAGGCGCTGAAGTGGTGACCCTGAACAATGGCTTCACGGTCACAGCAAGACCAGCCCTCATCACGACAGTCACGCCCAACAACGGTCAACAGGGGCAGACCGTGACGCTGGCCGTGACGGGTCAGTTTACGCACTTTGCCCAGGGCGCGACCCAGGTCAGCATCGACGGCATCACCGTCAACAGCGTCACCGTGACCGACCCCACATCATTGACGGCACACCTGACAATCCCGGCGACTGCCGCCGTGGGTTCTCGAACGCTCACAGTCACCACGGGAACTGAGGCGGCGACGCTGAGCAACGCCTTCGGCGTGACGCCGGGGACACCGGTAATCACGGCCGTCAATCCGAACACGGGCAAACAGGGCGATACCCTAACGGTAGCAGTCACGGGCCAGTTCACCCACTTTGCTCAAGGCGCGACGCAAGTGGATTTCGGCCCCGGCTTGTCCATCACGGCTGTCACTGTCCACAGCGCCACCAGCCTGTCGGCTCAGCTGGCCATCTCGAGCACTGCCGCCGTGGGTTCTCGTCATGTAACAGTGACGACGGCCGCGGAAGTGGTCAGCCTTGCTAACGCATTTGCGGTCGCACCGGGCACACCGGTGATCACGACGGCGAACCCGAACGCCGGTCAGCAGGGCCAGAACCTGGCCGTCATCGTGACCGGGCAGTTCACGAGCTTTGTCCAGGGAAGCACTCAGGTCAGTTTCGGAGCCGAAGTGACGGTGGTGAATGTGACGGTGGCCAGTCCGACATCGCTCATTGCACAGCTGGAAGTCGGCGGCATCGCAGCAGTCGGTCCTCGGACTTTGACGGTGACGACAGGCGCTGAAGTGGTGACCCTGAACAATGGCTTCACGGTCACCGCAAGACCAGCCGTCATCACGACAGTCACGCCCAACAATGGTCAACAGGGGCAGACCGTCACGCTGGCCGTGACCGGTGAGTTTACCCACTTCGCTCAGGGCGTGACCCAAGTTAATATTGATGGCATCACCGTCAACAGCGTCACCGTAACCGGCGCTACCTTGCTAACAGCATCCCTCACGGTCCCCGCGGCGGCCGCCGTCGGTTCTCGGATGCTAACTGTCATCACGGGTACTGAGCTGGCGACGCTGAGCAATGCTTTCACCGTTACTCCGGGAATAGCCGTGATCACGGCAGCCAGTCCGAGCGCGGGTAAACAGGGCGATACCGTCACCGTGGCAATCACCGGCCAGTTCACCCATTTTGCTCAGGGGACGACGCAGGTGGATTTCGGTCCCGGCGTCTCCGTCACAGCACTTGCCGTCAACAGTGCGACGAGCATGATGGCGCAGCTAACGATCTCGAGCACGGCCACCGTGGGTTCTCGCCAGGGGGCCGTGACCACAGGCGCGGAAGCGGTCACTCTGAACAACCCCTTTTCGGTAACGCCGGGCAGACCCATTATCACGACAGCTATGCCCAACAGCGGTCAACAAGGACAGAACGTGGCGCTGACGGTTACCGGCCAGTTTACACACTTCTTTCAGGGCCTGACCCAGGTCAGGATCGATGGCATAACGGTCAACAGCGTCATAGTAACCAACGCTACCTTGCTGACAGCATACCTGACGATACCCGCAGCGGCCGCAGTGGGCTCTCGAACGCTCATCGTGACGATGGGGCCTGAGCTGGCGGCGCTGAGTAATGCCTTTAGCGTGACGCCGGGAACACCCGAGATCATGGCCATCAGTCCGAACACCGGCAAACAGGTCGATACGGTCACGGTGGCGATCACCGGCCAATTCACTCACTTTGCTCCGGGGATAACGCAGGTGGATTTCGGTCCGGGCTTCTCGGTTACGGGACTCACCGTCAACAGTGCCACGAGCCTGTTGGTGCAGTTGTCCATCTCGAACGTCGCGCCAGTGGGTTCCACCCATGTAACGGTAACGACGGCCGGCGAAGTGGTCACCCTGAACAACGGTTTTTTGGTAACGCCACAAATACTCGGCCTTAACTAAAACTCGATATCCAGCAATCCCGTTCGCGTCGCCATTCGCAGCAGATCCAATCCGGGCTTGAGAATGATGTCCTTATCGTCTTTGTTGTTATCGCCGTCTTTGGTGACCTGTGAATTGTCCTTGATCTGAATCTTAGTCTGGTTTTTCTTCGCATCGAACTTTGCAACGACTTTAAATCGGTTCTTGTCCTGACTGACCACCATGATTTGATCGAGAGTCTTAAGACTCCCATCCTTATCCAAAGACCATTGAAAATGCTGCCTGTTGTGCGGCGCAGCGATCGGGGAATCGTTGTTGTACTGGGTGCTGATGACGTGCACCTTCAGCTCATATTTGTGGTCACCATCTTCGCTCGGTTGTTTGAGCTTTTCGACCAACACGAGCTTGTTTCCGGCAGCGTCCGTAATCGTGTAGTTGCACAGCTGCGCGCTGTAGGAATCATCGCGGCGGTCGTTAGCCGTGGCATCGTTGCCGTCGTTGCCCGTATCGTCATCGTCGTCTTTATCGTCGCCGCCCCACGTGTTCTTGACACAGCTTCCAGTGATCGCTGTCGAAGGCACACCGGAAAGCGCATCGCGCGCAAACACCTGCACGGTCTTGGTCACCGGATCGAACTGGTTGTGAGCCTCGGGACGGGACGTGTCGATCCGTACGGTGATGGAACTGGTGGACGACAAGCCTGCACCATTAGTGACCTTGCAGCTCAGCAAAGTCCCGGCCGTGTCTGCGCTCAGCTTGACCGGGTCGCAGCCTGCCGCAAACGCGATTCCCGACTCGGGATCGACGCTGGTCCACACAATACTGACCGGACCATTGTTCCAGCCGGCGTTGTTCGCCTTCGGAGTTGCCACCACCGACAGTAGCGGTGGAGTGTCGTCGTACACGGTGATGCTAACCGTGGCCGAAACCGGCGGGAAGACGCCATCCGATACGGTGAAACTGAAGCTGTCCGGCCCAATGTAATTCCGCGCCGGCGTGTACTGCACGTTCGCGCCCCGGCCGCTCAGCGTCCCGTGAGCCGGCTGCGTTGCCACGTTGAAAAGCAGTGTGTCGCCATCCCGGTCGGCGCCGGTCAGTTTGATCGCAACCGAGTTATTGCCCTTCGTGCGAACGGACTGGCTATTGGCTGTCGGCGGCCAGTTCACCTGTTCGGCGAGAGCGAAGAGCGAGAATGACGTTGTAGCACCGCACACCGTTTTCGTGGTGGTGTTCGGATTCGGGAAGGTCGGCACGCTCGGAACCGTGACGTCAAACCACAGATTGTTCGAATGGTGCCAGAGCCGGAGGTTTCTCTCGTCGCCTACCTGCACGCCGCTGTAATTGATGCAGATCTGAACTGTGCCGGTGAAAGTCGCGGTTGTTCGGATATCGTAATACGTCGGCGGATTGGCGAACCTGAAGCCGGCTGGTGGCGGCGGGCCCTGCATTGTGCTCGCCACCGTGGTCGTTCCCGGGCCCGTAACATTTCCGAAGGTGAAGCTGATCGGTGACGGCCGGCCGGTGGTTTGATCCACGGGAGTGAACCCCACGTCGCTGCCCGTGGGAGTGTTTACGACGACGACCACCGACCTGGCAGAGCCGCGGTAGAAGTCTCCACCGATACTCGCAATGACTTCATAGGTGTTGAGGGGTACACCTGTGAAGCTCGCCGTGGCCGTGAGCATTCCGACGGCTCCACCGGAAGTCGTCGCCACAACCGTGATCGGTGAGCCGGAACTCACTGGCGTCAGAGTGAAGCTGACGGGAACTGCGTTCGAAATGTCTCCAGCGCTTCCATCCGGTACCTCGGTTATGGCTGCGCTCAGCGAGAAACTTGCGGTTCCGTCGGGGTTTGTCGCTGGAATCGATCCTGGATTCGAAGACGAAAGTGTGACGGCAGCATCCTCCCTTGTAACCGTTAGCAAGCCGGAACCCGAGCTGTCCTGGAAGAAGGGGTTCGTGCTGACGTAGCTCGCCGTGATCGAATAAGTTCCCTGGCCCTGAAGTATGGTGTACGGAAGAACCGCAACACCGGAAGCGCTGACGCGACTTGAACCGGCCGGCCGGCCATTTACAAGAAAGTTTACGGAGCCCGTGGCATTCTGACCGGAAAGAGGCGTGGGACTCACAGTCGCCGTCAGGTTCACCGCGTCACTGTACTGGCCCGCGGCCGGGCCGACGGCAGTTGTGGTTGGCGCATTGACGGTGACATTAAAGCTGCAAGTGGATTGATCGCCTCCCGAATCCGTCACAGTAGCTGTCACCTTTGTCCTGCCGATGGGGAAGGCGGAACCCGACGCAGGGCGAGTGGCTATGGCGTTGGACGGCAGCGGACAATTGTCGGTCGCTGTGACCGTAAAGCTCGCAGCCGCGGACGCGGCTCCAAGCGGCGCAGTCGTGACGATATCAGCCGGACACGATGCCGCAGGCAGCGGATTCACAATGTTCGTGGAAGCTGCCGAGAAGTTGTTACTGGCGTCGGGATCCGGCGTCGATGATGCGATTGTTGCTATATTGCGCAATGGAGTTCCGCCCGCCGCCGAACAGCTTATGGCCCCCACGAGCGTGATGGTCTGGGGAAGGGATCCCGGCGGCAATGTAACAGTGCGACTGTTACCCGATCCGTCGCATGTCCCACCGCCAGTAGCCGAGCACGAAACAAAACTCAGCAGCGGAGGTAAATTGTCTGTAACGGTTGAGCTGACATCAAGGGTAGGTCCGCTATTGGTGGCATCGATTGTGTAGGTAATGTTCTCTCCGGAAATTGCCCGACCCGATGTTATCGATTTCGTTATTGAAAGATCCGACTGTACCGTGACGACGCTCTTCACGACCAGATTGTCGAAAAGCACGCCGCAGGCCGGCGAATTCGGCCTCACGTTATTGCAGGTTGAGCTTTCGTCCTGTGTATATTCCCACCAAAGCCGGATAGACCTGCCCGCCATTCCGTTCAGCTTCGCGTGCACGTGCTTCAACCCCGCCGAATTTCCAGCCCACGCCGACATATCCTGGAAGTACGCGGTGTTGTGGCTGCGTGGAAGATGCTTGGGGTAGTGATTCAGGTCGGCTGTCGTGAACTCTTCTTCGAAAGCTTCCGCCAGCAGGGACCGGACGAGGACGGGCGACGATGTGGTCGGACCGTAGTCTCCGATGCGAAGCAAGAACCCGTCGTATGCGAGGATATTGAAGTCCGGATCCTCTTCCGTGTCGTATTTCACATCGAAATCCAGCGTCACATATTCCGAGTTCGCCGGCACGTCGATCTGTGGCGTGAGGAGACGTTCCCATCGATTAGAGTTCGCTGAAAGGCCATCATTGGCATTGACGTGAAAAGCCCCATTATTGCCGGCATTGAACGTATTGCTCGTGGTCCACGGAACTGTGTTGTTGCCTCCGGCGTGCTGAGTCAGCCATCCGCCGGGAAGCGAGCCCGGCGGCACCGATTCGAAATCCTGCTGGAATATCGTGGTCGGCAGCGGAGTTCCTGTCGGGCGAGTGAGAAACAGAACGGTCGACCCTTGATTGCTGGTGACGTTGAGAGAAAGATTGAGCGGCGTTCCGCGAACGTATGAGGGCGAGAGCTGAACGATGAAGTCTCGGTCATTAGCCGCGAAAGCGCCCGGAGCGATGCTGGGGTAGCCCGAGATCCCCTGCACAACTGTCACACTGGACGTAGTCGCTGAAAGCGTCGCAAGGATGCCGGTTATCGTAGAAGGATTCAGGTTCCGATTCGTAACGTAGTTCAGGAGCGGAATTTTGAAGCGGACCTGCTCTCCGGCATCAATGAAACCATTTCCATTGCCGTCTGTGAGTGTGGTTCCAGCGAAGTTGGAGTTCAGGCTGACTTTCGTCGCGCGGGCAGGCACGCGTTTGAAGGCAATGTCGGGAGTCCCCATCCGCTCCGAGGGCAGCCCATCGGTGAACGGAAGGAGCTTTGTCTGGGCCCAGGCGGCGAAGAATTCGCCGTTTTGAGCCACGGCCTGGTTGTAGTCGCCCAGGTTGGGCTGGCCTGTGTCGTTACCCCATCCCGCCTTGAAAGGACGAGCAGTGAGCGGCATGGGCTGTCTCCACGTCAGCCCGTGGTCGTCGGAGAACTGGTAGGTCGTCTCGGTGAGATCGCCATTCGTTGCTATGCCTTGATCGTAGTAGAAGACATAAACCCGCCCGCTGGTGTTATCAACGGTCACCCAGGGGTACCATTGCGACCGATCGTTGCCGGGCCTGCTGTTGATCCGCAGCGGACTCGTGAAGCTGATGCCGCCGTCCGTGCTGCGCTGAAACACAATGTCGGCGCCGTCTTTCAAATCATTATTCGAATATACGAGATAGATATTGCCTTTGCCGGGGCCGGATGAATTGTCGACGGCCAATCCGGGAGCGGAGTTGACGCGGTCATTGCCTAACACCTGGTCCACCATGAAAAAATCGGAGGACGCATTTACCGGAGTACTCCATGTCGCCCCGTTATCGGTCGACCTTGCAAGTCCGGTGTTGCTCGTGTTGTCCCCAGGAAACCGGCGCCAGGCCATGTAAACATTCGGGGAGCCGTTTCCGGCGAAGCGAGGGATCGAGGACTGTCCATCCACAGCGGTTGCGCCAACAATACTCCTGGCAGACCAGGTCGGAGTGTCGCTCAGAATGTTGTCGGAAAACGTAGCTGAAATCTCAATCCCGCTGAGTGTGAAGGGCGTGAAATTGGACCAGCTCACCAGCACACGTCCCGTATCCGGATCCACGTCGGCAAATGGCTTATCGGCCGCGTCGACACTGAGTCCATTGAGAAGTCCATTCGGGTTTGTCGCGGGCGGGATTTCGAATGGACCGGTCCAGGTGTGCCCAAAATCGATGGATCGATGAAAACCAAGGGTTTGAGCGGTGTCGCCGGCACCGAACTTCTTCACCATGATGGAGAAATAAACAAAGGTCGAGCCGCCGAGGTACTTCACTTCCGGGTCACCGAAAACTTGAGGGTAGGCAGTGGTACCGACGAAACTGATCTCGGTTGTGACGGGAAGCTGGCCTGCGTCGGTGAAGGTCTGACCGCCGTCGTCGGAGTACATGAAGCCTGAGACGGACGCCGGATTCAGTCCGAAACCCCTCGTATCGTTGAGACCGATTACGATGTGCCGACCCGTACTGTCAACGGCTATCGAGGGTTGTGCCTGCCCCCCTGCGGGACGGATTTCGTTATCGTCGTTTACCGGGGGGGTGTCGGCTGCCACCTGATCGAAAATCGCCCCATCTACAACAACAGAGGTGCCAGCGGGCTTTCCGGCCCGGGCCTTTGCCATGGAACCGTCCAGCCTGCCGGTCGCTGCCAGGTGCGCCAGGTGACCCATCGAGGACATCTTCTCGGCGTCGAAGTGATCCGAGGTGGCAGGTCTTTTGCCTTTCTGGCTGGCCAGCGACTCTCTGGTCGGGGTGCGCCGCGCATGGCTCATCGGCGCCTGCAACATGCATACTGCTGCAAAAATCAGAACCCGTGAAGGCCTGATCATCGTCATCATGGCGAATTTTCTCGTTTTCCGCGACTTACCCGATCCGTCCTGTACAACATGGTGGGCGGTCCAGCTAAATTGCTATTGCAGAACCGGAGGGCTTTTATACATCGGCTGACCAAATGCAAACAAGCCCTTTTATCAAGAAACTAAAGGAGATATCGATTTTATCGTGTTGACTTTTGTCTTCTGTCTTCTTGAAAGCGGAACCGTGGTCAACGTTTTTTTCATCCAAGGTATTTTTTCGGCTTTTGTAACCCACCTTATGTATTTGGAAACGCAGGGATAGGCCTGCAAAGGCCTCGAAGGAGTGTTGCCGCTCGGGAGGGCAAAATGCATTCGAATCCAGTTCTCATTGACCTCAGGCGCGAGAAGGCGATTTTGGAACAAGTGCTCGAGTTAGCCGAATGCCAGCTTGAGTTGATCCAATCCGGCCGCTTTGAAGACGTTGAAATACTGTTACGGCTCCGGGCGGAACCGATGAATCAATTGGCGACAGCCGAGGTAAATGTTGGCCGAGAAATGCCACAAATCGAAGACGACGATCTGACCCTGACGACCAATGAGCTCGAGGAACTACAGAGCCTGAATCTTCTAATCACAAACCTGGCCACTCGCATCGCTGACATCGATGACAGGGTGAACCGTCTGGCTGAGGTGCACGACTCCTGGTGGCCGGAAAATACGGCGCAAACCGAACCCTACTGAAACGATGAACGCGGCCTAAAGCCCGCGACTACATGATAAACGCGGGCTAAAGCCCGCGACTACATTCAGACCGAACGTTGATCCCTAAAACGTTGATCCCCAAAATGTAGTCGCGGGCTTTAGCCCGCGTTCATTGCTTTACCGTTCTTACCCGATCGTTCGGCCAGTGCGCCTGAACGGCTGCGTGGTGTACTTCTGGGCTTCAGCCTGCGCCCCGTATGAATCGTCACCGGTATTGATGGCCTTCTGATACTCGGTCACCGCCCGGTCCCGCTGGCCGCGAATGTCCATGATCTTGCCGATGTTAACGTAGGACCAGACTTCAACCCATTTCGGCTTCAAATCCCCGTTCAGCGCCTCGCGGAACACATTGACGGCTGCCTGAAGATTTCCCAGCTCGAACAACGCCTCGCCCATACGGAACAGCGCAAGCGAATTGTGGCTATCGAGGTCGATTGCTTTCTGAAACTCGTCGATGGCCTCGTTATGTTTTCCTTCGTTGGTGAGTTCTTCGCCGCGATTGACGAGCACATTAATTCGAATGTCGTTCGACATGCGAAGCAGCTTTTCCCGGGGATCGATCAGGACCGTTTTCGGCTTCCGCTGCGTCACGACGTCGAAGTCGCTCGATTCTCCAACCACTTCAACGCGGGCATACTCCGGATCGCCATCCGTCTGGATTTGAATCTCGACCGGCATCTTGAACAGATCGAGATCCTGTTTGATCTGTCCCATGATCTTGTAGCCGTCTTTGGTCCGAAAAACTGTGTACTCCTGCTTGAACTCCGGCACGCCCGATCCGTTGAGCCACTGATCGAAGAAATAGTTCAAATCGCCGCCGGCGACATCGGACGCCATTTTCTCGAAAGCTTCGGTCGAGGCCGGTGTGTTCTGGAATTCCCTCAGATAGCGGGTCAAAAGCTTCTGGAAGTTCTCCTCGCCCATCGTCCAACGAAGCATCCGCAGGACGTATGCGCCCTTATACTGAACCAGCGAGTGATATGCCGGCGAATCCTTATCCATACCTCCGGCCTGGCGGATTGTGGTGCTTCCTTCATAACCGAGAGCTTTGACCAGCGCCTTGTTGATTTGCTCCTGTGCCTCTGCCGGCGAAAGTGTTTTTTCGAAGTACATGAGGCTGGCAAATACGGCCATGCCATCGACCAACCAGGCATCGGCGCTCGGATCCTTGACGGCGATCTTCAATGGAAACCATTGATGCGCGACAGTGGAAGCCAGCGCGGGCAGATCGAAATCCTTCCGGAATTGCGACGACGGCAGCAGCAGTGTGCCCATCGACCATTGCGAGGTCCAATTCGCGCCCTCGACCTCCACAACGTGGAGCGTGGACGACAAAGGGGGACCAAACGTGTCCGTGTAATAGTCCATCGCTTTGCCGGCCGCTTCCGCCATCGGAGTTATGGCATCGGCCGCAGCCTTGATGGTGTGAACCGAGATCTGCGACTTTTCCGACTTCACATCGGTTGTCGTATATTTTCCCGCCGCGACCATTCCCCAGTAGGAGGGCTGGCTGCTCGTGAAGCTGTCGCCGGTTTTCGGCAGATCGGTCACAAGACTCCAGCCCGCCGGCGCCTTGACCTTCAGCCGCATGTTGGCTTTGTCCTTGTACAGACCGTTTGAGGGAAACCACTTTCCTTCGTAAAGAAGAAACGCGCTCTCCTCGGAAACCTTGGCCAGCACGGGATCGCGCCGGTCGTCTTCGGGATTGAGAATGCCGGCATACTCGATGTGCACCACAGGGTTGTTATTGAACTGCTGGCCGCTCAAATCGACTTCAACGGTTGAATCGCTGTCGTATTGCCGGAAGCGAGTGTCAGCGCCGCCAATGGTGACCTTTTCAACGCGAAGCCGCCGGTCGAGATCGAATGTCGCCACGTTTTTCCGGTCGAGCTGCTTGAACTGGATGTCGGCTTTGCCGGCGAGCCGGTGTTCCTCCGGGTCAAGCGTCACATCGACAGAATAGAGATCCACGTCGATCCGGGCCCGGTCGGACGCAGTATCCGCTCCCGCGCGCGATTGAGCCGCGACTGGTGCGGCCAATAGAGTTGTTAGCAACAATGAAGTTAAAAGATTTTTCATAGCCGTATATTTGTGCCTTTGTGCACAAAGTTAGGGAATTCTCACCACCAGTTTTCCCATCCCGGCATTGTCGTTCTGGTCGTAAATCCGGAACGCAATCACATGCTCCCCGCTCGGGAGATCCCCGGAGATGTAACTGAACGACTCCGATTTCGAATCGATGATGCCGTCCTTTGGGAATACGGGCCGCCAGTCCCCTGTATCGATGGCGACCTCCGCGTCATTCAACGTAGACGTTTGGTCGACCGCGTCGATAGCAATTCGAACCCGTCCCTTTTCGATCGACTCCAGTTTCATGGTGACTACCGGAGGCGTATTGTCGATGGAAAACGGGCGGCTTTCCATCTCGCCTTTGAGGGCCAGGTCTGGCGGATTCGATGCCTGATCGCCGGCAACGACACGCACAACATACGTCCCATCGGGCAGCGTATCGGAGTTGATGGTGTAAAAGTTGTCGTCCAAATCTTTCTTCAGGACTTTCCAGGTCCGCTCGTTGTCGCCTCGATAATAGAGGTCGTAAGACAGGGTATCCTGATTTTTATCGGTTGCACTCCACTGGAACGACTGAGCGCCTCTCTGAGGCACGCGCCGGGGCGGAATACGCGGCAGCGCAGGCCCTCCGGCTCGTGCGTTCGCGCGCACGGATGCAGGATCGTTCGGATTGACGTTGTTGCTCGTCGTGATTGGAACTTTCTGGAGAGCGACGCCGGACGGCAACACATCCAAATTCGTGACCTCGGGCCGGAAGTTCTGTTGCAAGTAAGGAACCTTTACCGATGCAAGCCTGGGTGATTTGCCGGCGTCGGATTTCAAGGTAGCCTTCCACTGGATGAATCGCGCCTTTGGGCTGACCGTCCCGCCAGTCCCATCGACCCTGGCCCAATCGGACCAGGTCTTGTCTGGAGCGCTGGTATTGCCAGTCCTGGTCGAGATCTCAATCATGTCCGCATTCTCTGCTTTCGAGGAGATCTTGCCCCAGGACGAAATCGCATCCGTATCTTTTACGTCGGATTCATAGCTGCCGGATGTCGCTAAAGTATCGCCGACGCGGAAGAGTTTTCCCATGTTGGCCGACGTTGCATAAAGGCGATTTCCGGTTTCGATGAGGCGGGTGGTCTGCTCTTCGCTGGATTCCTGCAGCAGCGTTGCACTTCGCGGACCGTCCATCGAGTAGATCCGGCCCTTGGTGCCCGTGGAAAACAGGACTTTTCCACCGCGCGGCAGGACTGCAAAAACCATTTCTTCTCGCGAGCGCCATAACGTGTTCACTACACCATCCGGCAAAATCTCGAGGACGACGCTCTGGAGGTTGTTGTCGGAGACCCGGCGAGTTTGTGCGCGCGGAGTGTCTTGAGAGACCTGCTCCAGCGGTTCGATTACCTGAATCTCCTGGCCGGGAGAAGGCGCCGCGCCGACGGTCACGTTGACCGAAGCCTGGACGTTTCCAGGACGGTCCGTGGACTGAGTGGGAGCCGCTGCCGGGGCCATCGCCGGCTCGCCGTTCAGCACGGCGGCGTAGATGGTGCCATTCGGTCCTACTGCGACCGAATGCACTTCCCGCATTCCAGAGTCATAAAGTACGAAGGCCTTTCCCTCGGGGGAAATACGATAGATGTATCCCTTCGGATCTCCGCCTGCGATGAGGTTCCCGTCCCTGTCGATGGCCATGGAAACGATGTGGGTTTCATCCGTATCGTAAAACGATTCGCTCTTCCCGTCGGGAGCGACGCGATAGATGACACCCTTGTCGCCAGTGCCGACCAGCAGCCTTCCCTGCTTGTCGAAAACAAGCGACCATATGTATTTCACATCGGGATGGAAAAACTCGGTCACTGCGGGGCCGTCGATGCGATACACCTTTCCGTCGGGCGACGTTCCGGCATAAAGAACGTCCTTGCTGTCGACGGCAAGAGCGAGAACATCGAGCTCCGGAAGATCTGCGATGAGCGTGCCCTTGCCTGTGGCATCGACTTTGAAAATCTTCCCATCGTGACCCGTGCCCAGATACAAATTGCCCTTCGAATCTGCCACGGCAGACCAGATCAACGTCTGCTCCGTATTGAAAGTCATGTCGAAGCGCGGAGCCAGAACGAGTTCGTCGTCGCTCGTCAACGACAGGTTGGTGAGTTTGCCTTTTCGAAATTCATCGTACGTGCGTACTTCCCAAAACTGCGGCGTTACGGCGAGCAGCGGAATAGCAAGAAGTAGCGGGAGTAGCCAGAATGCCTTTTTCATTGAAATTTGTCTCAGAAAGGGAAGCCAGGAGCCAGACGCCAGAAGCCAGAATGGAGAAAAATGCTCCCGTTCTGGCTTCTGGCTTCTGGCTCCTGGCTTCTCCCTTTCACGGCTTCACCGTGAGATTTAGAGATCTTTGCCCCTGAATCACGTACTTGGATTGCGGGAGTTCGTATTCGCGAACAGTGGAGCTGGCTGTTCCTGACACGCTCCGGCTTGAAGATCTGTCTGTATTGATCACAGCAGTCATGGACGGGGGCAGTGACGGCAGTTCCTGTCCGCCGATCACGACGCCGGGTTCGGAGCTCAGAATCTTGATATAAAGCCGATCGTTTTTCCGAAGCTTGTTCAGTTCCTTGATGACCTGTTTGACATCGGTGGGTACCGTCGCAGAACCGCGGCGCAATTCGGATGTGGTTACCGTACTGCCGTCACCGACGAGCAACTGCACAGAACCGGCCGGCAAACCCGACGGGATCTGCACCGGGTTCCGTTCGACGATCAGCGCGCCGTCGGACGCGCGCAAATATGAAGTCAGGGTGATCGTTTCTCCCGGACGGACCTCGTTCTTGTCCACAGAGATGCGTTCGAGCTGAGCGTTGGTCTTCCGATCTGTCGAAGTGATTTCGAGATCGATTTTGTCGATCTCGACGCCGTCGTAGCCGGACATGAGCAGGTACTGAATCGGGGTCACCGCCGCGATGGATGCCATAACCGGTCCATTCATGTCGCTCGAAAAGACATTGCCGATGTTCACCGGCTCGTGGTTCTTCACGTGGATCTGGCCGGAGATGGAGAGCGTCATTTCACCGAGAGTCCTTTCGCTGGCCGTGATCGCGTTAAACACGATGAAGTTCATCAGCGGAGGTGTGAGGAAACGGTCGGAAGCCACTTCGAAGTGGTACTGATTCACTGTGCTCATGCTCGACGTCAGTTTCACGCTGACCGGAATCATTTTCGACGTTGCGCCCAGGGTGCCGGCAATCCCTGTCGAACGATCCTGCTGGAACGAACCAACGACGTCCAATGGCACCGCCAGCTTGAACGAATTCTGGACGTTCGGAAGCAGCGAGATGACATATCCCGCCGACATCGGAACATCCGTCGGACCTGCGGACAAATTCGGATGACCGAATGCATATACTCTGTCGCCATCCACGTACGTGACCGTACCGTTGGCGCTCCAGCTGAGGTCGCCTCGAATCATTTCGACGTTGACCGACGATCCGGGCTCCAGCTTGCTCGGGGCCGCAGCCTTCAAGCTCGCCGCGCTGGCACCGCCGCCCGCCTGCACAGGGGTGAAACCGAACGCGTTGAACAAAGGTGCGAATTGTTGCAGAGCAGTCTGCGACGCGCCGGAAACGAGAAGCGGCGTCTGGATATGCATCAGCGATGGCGCGCCGCCCGCCTGAAATGGGCTTGCGCTCAGCAAAGACTGGGGCAGAAGCAGTTGATGCAAGGGTATACCGTCGGCGAGTTTCTGAAGCTGGCCTAACACAAAGGCCGTCGGAGATTCCGAAGGCAGGGTTCCGGAGGAAGCTTGAGCGATTTTCGGAGTGCTTCCCGGCTTCTGGTCCAGGATGCCAAGCATCTGTAGGATCGGCTGGATGCCGGCAATCGGCTCCTTCGCGAAAGGAAAAGCGTAGGCAACAGCGCCCACCAGTTTGCCATCGATATAAACTGGACTACCACTCATGCCGGCAATGACGCCGGTCTTCTCCAGCGGTCCTCCCGAGAGGCGCGCGAGAATCATGTCCTGCCTGGGAGCGAAATTCTTCAATACACCAAGCACTTCGACATCGAACTGCTCGATGGTTGTGCCTTGAAAAACAGTCTTGCCAAACCCTTTCATGCCCTGCCGCACTTCATCTACGGACATAAACTTGCTACTTTGAGCGGCCAGGTTGGGGGCTATCGCTAGAAACGCAGCCAGGGCGAAGCCAAAAAATCGAAGGGTTTTTGTTTTCATGTTGGACCGAATCGGTTGCTCCCTAAATACAATGTTTTCAATCAGAAAAACGGCCTACCCATATTAAGGTAACGGCAGAGATTATGTCAACGCATCTACCAGTCAGCGGATTCATCCTCGCCGGTGGCAGAAGCAGGCGCATGGGGCGGGACAAAGCCCTTTTGGACTGGCACGGGCAAACCCTTCTGGATCATATGGTGAACCTTTTGTCTGCCGTTACGGATCCCGTCCGGGTGGTCGGCCGCGGGTCATTGCCGGACCATCCTCCATCCGGCCGCGGTCCCCTTTCCGGAGTCATTACAGCCCTGAACGCTAGCGAGACAGATGCCAATCTGGTGGTCGCTGTCGACCTACCTCTTTTGACGCGCGATTTTCTAAAATACGTGCGGTCCCGGCTCGAAAGGACAGATCAGCGCATTCTCGCGTGCAAGATCGGTTCCTACTTCCCGCTTTGCCTGGGTGTTCGCCGTGGCCTTCTGCCAGAACTTCAAAGGCGGCTGACAGACGGGAATCTCAGCGTTCATCGCTTTATCGAGAGCATTGATGCCGAAGTCATTCAGGAAGCGGAATTCAGCGAGGCGGGATTCGATGTCTCGATCTTTCGAAACATTAACACCCCGGAAGACTATCGATCCATACTGTACACATAAAACTTTTCCTTTGGCCCAGTTCTGTCCCTGCTTTGAAATAAGATTTCGCTACTATGAAGCATCGGCTCACCACCTCCACACTGACCCTTGTCTCGTTGCTTACCTTCTCGAACGCTGCATTCGCCCAGCTCAAGGAGAACTTCGAACTGAATTTGTTTGGGGGCGGCAGCATTTATTCGTCGAAGGACTATCAGATCAGCTTTCCTCAATCCATCACTCCAATCCCGGGGAGATTCAGGCTGGATAGAGCTTTTCGGGGTGGAGTTCGTGTGAATGTCTTTGATCGTGGCCATTGGGGACAGGAGTTCTTCTACAGTTACGAACTGAACAAGGCACATTTCACCAGGCGATCGACACCTCCATCGACGCTGGACGTGAAGATTCGAGTGCACAATCTGGGCGTGAATGCTCTCTACTACTTCCAGGATGATGAAACAAAACATGTCCGGCCGTTCGCGACCATCGGACTGGGTATGACGATTTACCAGCTGACAAACGGGGCCGAACAGTTTGTGCGTGATCCGCTTCGGGGCAACGTACCGGATATGGACTCTTCCCGTGAACTTGCAATGAACTATGGCTTTGGGTTGAAGGCGCGCCTCGGTTCTTACGTCGGCTTTCGCGCCGATTTGCGCGGCTTCCTGGGACGAAACCCGTCCTTCGGGCTGGCCCGCAGCTCGAACGATCCAAATGCCACCGTTCTTCCTGCAGCCGGCGCAATAAACAACGCAGAGGCTTCGGCAGGCCTTATTTTCTATTTCCGAAAACGATAGATGCGGTAGCGGCACGCCTGTGCGATAGAATTTCCGGCAGATGGTACGAACAGCGCCAGGGCCCACCGGAAAGGTCCTCATCGTCGATGACGAGCCCGAAATAGTCGCCTTTATTCGCGAACTTCTGATGAGCCGCCGCCATACGGTCGTCGGCATCTCCGATTCCAGAGAGGCGGCGGCTGAATTCGATTCGTTCCAGCCGGATGTCTGCATCCTCGACTTCCGCATGCCGCATTTTACCGGCTCTGTTCTTCTCGACGCTTTCAAACAGAAGGACGCCGCGGTCGAAGTCATCTTCCTCACCGCCCAGGATGAAACCTCACTGGCGGTTGACCTCATGAAGCGTGGGGCGATCGATTTTCTTCTGAAACCGGTGGAATTGAGCCAGCTCGAGCTTTCCGTGAGCCGCGCACTGGAACACCGGCGCCTGATCATCGAAAACGAAAACTACCGGCTGCACCTCGAACAACTGGTCCTGGAAAAAACACGCGCATTGAACGAGGCTTTGATGAGGCTCGGCTACGTTCATTCCGCAACACTCGACACGCTCTCGATGGCTCTCGATTACAGAGATCAGAGCACGAGCGGCCACTCTCGCCGGGTCGCCGAACTGACAGCCGGCGCCGCCAAAGCCATGGGGATTACGGATAGTGCTCTTGTTCAGATCGAGCACGGCGCGTTGCTGCACGATATCGGAAAGCTGAAGATCCCGGACAGCGTGCTACTGAAGCCTGCAAAGCTGGACGAGGAAGAGTGGAAGATGATGCGCCGTCACCCGGAGTACGGATTCGAGTTCCTCACTAACATCGAATTCCTGAGAGACGCGGCCGACATCGTTTACACGCACCACGAAAAGTTTGACGGGACGGGTTATCCGAGACGACTGCGAGCGGAGGAGATTCCATTCGGGGCGAGAGTGTTTGCGATAGTGGATTCCATCGACGCCATGATCTACAAGCGGCCCTACAACAGTCCGGTGTCATTTAGAGACGCCGCTGAAGAAATTCGTCGATGTTCGGGGACGCAGTTTGACCCGAAACTCGTGGAACCGACGCTCGACTACCTTCGCGCTCACGTGCCGGCGAAACTACTGTAGCGGCGGTCTATGACCGCCGGTGATGTCACAATCCGAGATCGCCGGCGGTCATAGACCGCCGCTACAGTTCAGAGCCTCTACGAGCGGATCTTGGGAAGCTCGGCCGACTTTTCCAGCGTGAATTTCAGCTTCGTCTCCGGCGCAAATTCCACTTCTTTACCTTTAGTCGCCAATACCGTGCCCGCACCGGCGGCACCGCCAATGATCGCGCCTTTCTTTGCGCCACCCTTGCCCCCGGCAATCGCGCCGATGCCCGCGCCGATGCCGGCTGCAGCGCCCAGAATGCCTGCATCCCGGCCCTTGGTCCCTTCAGCTTCGGCGACGAACGGTTTCGTTACGATGGGGTACGTCCTGGCGCCATCGACAATACTTGTCAAAACGAGGTGGATGTTCGCCCGGCCCTTCACGCGGCCGGAGCCTTCGGCATCGGCAATACGGCCCTGAACCTTTGCGCCTCGATCAACAACCGTTTCGCCGTCCACAACAATCGGCTCAGCGAGGCTGGCGAGGAACTGATCGCCCGCCTGGTTCTTCCCGGTGCTGATGGCATCGATCAACAACACACTTACTTCGGTACCTTCGGCCACTTCAAACGTTCTGGGCCTGGCCGGCGCTGCAGGCTTGTCGGCCGGTTTCGCCGCTGAAGCTTTTGGTGCAGCCGCCGCAGATGGACCGGCTCCAGCCGCCGGTTGTTCAGGTTGAACACTCGTGCCGGCCGTGGCTTCCTGAGCGGAATCCGTCGAGCAACCGGTGAATGCAAACGCCAGTGCGATAACGAAGATTGTGTACAACAGACTTTTCATTCTTGCCCTCCTTGAGCATGGACCATTAACCTGGACTTACTTTAAGGACCGCTTGATTCGCTGGAAATCGGCGGAATCATTCCTGTAGCTGCGAGAGCCACCAAGCTCCCGGATTTCCTGGTTGACGCTTTGGATACGATTGCCCGGATTGGGATGACTGGAAAAAAATTCGGCGCCCCGAGAACCGCCGGCGGACTCGATTTTTTCGAAGAACTGAACCATGGCTTGATCTGCTTGTCGTCGACGATTTTGAACTGATATGGATATTTCTCTCCTGGCGCCCTCGATGCGAGGCGTCTTCCGAGAGAGTTCGTGTAGGAGTTGATCTGGCTATCGTTGAGGATCCGTAAGTTCCGCTCGGCGTCCTTCGAGACCCCCTTGCCGATCTCGACGTCCTGTGGGGCCGAGAACACAGTGAAGCCCGGGCGAAGCCTGGTACGTTCAGCCAGGAAATACGGCGCGGCAAGCAGGGACAACGTAACAAGTGCGATGCGGAATGAAGTCATGACAAGCCCCAGGGATCAACCCCAAGCAAGGGCCGTACCACGACTTCAAGTGGACGGGAAAGTCTCGAATTAGCGTCACTTACTGTGGGGGCGACAACTTTAAGTCCATCGGGGTGAAACGTCTTTCAGGAATTTTTTCCGTCATCGGACGGTAGTCGCCGGCAACCACCATGCGGCTGCGCAGACAATCCAGTTGAACCGCGCCACGCTGATTCGGCAAAGGAGTAATGATGACTTTCCCGCCATCGCATGCGACGACCATAGACGAACCCGCGTTCTTATCAAACTGGGCAATCCGGGAATCACTGGAAGAATCCGCCGAGGCCTGACTGCCTGGTCCAGCGACCATCATGCCCACCACGAACGCCGCAATAAAAATGGCGACTCGTATGAAACTCCACACCATGCTGACCTCACCTTCAGAGGAACATCATTACCTCCTTTTAAGCCGCAAGGGCGGGTCCACTACGGAGAAATCTATGTAAGTAACTGATTCATTAAGGTCGAACGAGAAGCTTTCCATTTGGCCCTATTTTTGCTACTGACAAGCCGGCCTTCGTTCAGGGGAATTTTTCCCATATAATTTGCATTGTGACTACCTCAAACATTCCAAAGATGGACCACGCCATGGGGAAGGAAACGGCCGACATGCACAAGACGAAGGTGCTCATCGTCGATGATGAGCCGGCGATTCGCGAAGTACTCGAGATGATCCTGCAGGAGTGGGGCTACGAGGTGCGCCTTGCATCGGACGGTTCCGAGGCCAAGGATCTTGTCGAGTCCTACGATCCGGAAATCGTAATTTCGGATGTGGTCATGCCTCAGCTTTCGGGGCTCGATCTGCTTCGTTGCCTCAAGGCCGGCAATCCGAATCGCCCGGTGATTCTCGTCACGGCGCACGCCAGCATCGATCTTGCGGTCGAGTCCATGAAACAGGGAGCTCAGGACTTCGTCACGAAGCCGATGGACTACCCCAAGTTGCGCTCCATTCTCAAGGCGGCCGAATCCGACATCGAAATGCGTCAGACGTCGCGCAAGCTTACATCGCAACTCGAGCGCGGTTCGGGTTTCGGCGAATTCATTGGCACCAGCAAGATCATGCGCGAAGTCTACGACCTGATCCAGAGTCTCAGCTCCAGTGATGCATCGGCCATCATCACAGGAGAGAGCGGGACGGGAAAGGAGCTTGCCGCCAGGACCATCCATCGGCTCAGTTCTCGCGCGACCGGCCCCTTCATCGCGGTGAATTCGGCAGCAATCCCCGAAACCCTGATCGAAAGTGAAGTCTTCGGACACGAGAAGGGCGCATTTACCGGCGCGATCGGCGTTCGGCCTGGCTGTTTCGAGCTCGCTAACGGCGGCACGCTGTTTCTGGATGAAATTGGAGAAATGCCGCTACAACTCCAGCCCAAGCTTCTGCGCGTTCTGGAAGACGGCAAAGTTCGCCGCCTGGGCGGAAAACAGGAATACGAATTCGATGTGCGCGTCATCGCCGCGACCAACCAGGAGCCGCGCAACGCCATTCAGGACGGCAAGCTTCGCGAAGACCTGTACTACCGCTTGACGGTCTTTACGGTGCACCTTCCTCCGCTTCGCGATCGGAAAGAAGACATTCCCCTGCTCGCTCAGCACTTCATCGGGGAATTCAACAGAAAGCACGCCACGGTGGTCACGGCCCTTCGCGACGACGCTCTCGAGATGCTCATGGCCTACTCCTGGCCTGGCAACGTTCGCGAGTTTCGAAATGTCATGGAACGGGCGCTCATTCTTTCCCGCGGCGAATGGATCGAGACATTTCACCTCCCGCCATATCTGCGAAATCCCACCACGGAGTCTTCGACAAAGATCGTCCTGCCTCTGGGGATCACCGCTGCAGAAGCTGAGCGCGAACTCATTCTCCGGACGCTCGAAAAAACCAACCACAACAAAGCCGAAGCTGCGCGCCAGCTCGGACTGGACGTGAAGACGATACGCAACAAGTTGAAGTCATACAAGATTGAGGACTGATGTACGTTCTGCTGCTGGCGGCTGTTTGCGCCATCGCTTATCTGGCCCTTCGGGTTTTCCGGCTTAATCAACAAAACCGGCACATGTTGACGCGGATCGTCGAAGTCGATCAGATGAAGAAGAATTTCATCTCTCACGTCTCGCATGAGCTGAAAGCGCCATTGGCTTCCATGCAGGAAACGACCCACCTGTTGCTCGAGGGCATTCCCGGAACACTTACCGAGAAGCAGAGGCGCCTGCTCGACCTGAACCTGCAAAGCGGAAAGCGCCTGGCTCAGATGATCGGGAACATGCTCGATTTGTCCCGGCTTGAAGCCGGCGTCGTGGACTACGAGATGCAGAACGCGGATATAGCGGATCTGGTCCATAACGTCGTCATCGAGCTCAGCGCGCAGGCGCGGGAGAAATCATTGCGGACGCTCACTCATATTCAGCGCGAGCCTTTGATGGTGGAGTGTGATCCGAATCGAATGGTGCAGTTGTTCACCAATCTTTTGGAAAACGCTTTACGGTTCTCCGTCAAGGGTGGCTCCATCGGTGTCTACGTGCAGTCGGTGCGGCAGCTTCCCCACATGCCGCAGATCGCGCGTGGAAGAATGTCCTCCGTCAATTCGACCAGTGGCTTTGCACTGGTTGGAATCTCCGATTCCGGTCCGGGAATCGACGATGCCAACAAAGAAAAAATCTTCCATACGTTCCATCAGATGAAGCAGGGCAAGAAGAGCCTCGGGGAAAGCCTGGGGCTGGGCCTGGCCATCTCGCGAGCCGTCGTTGAAGCTCATCGCGGAACAATCTGGGTGGAGGACGATCCTTCCGGAGGAGCTATTTTCTTCGTGGTGCTGCCTCAGGCTGCGGTTAAAACTGAAGCTTTGAACCGCGCCTCGTAAAGCTGTAGCGGCGGTCATAGACCGCCGCTACAGCTTAGTTCGTACCCCAAACCCAAAACGCCGACTGGTTGCCGATCGTGTGAACCACTTCCATATCCACATTCGCGACGTGGCTCAATTCCTGCAGCGTCTTGTCGTCCGAGATGCACAAAACCCGGCGTTCGTTCGCAACAACCTGAACGAGGTCCTCTGGGGAGAAAACCCCGCGGGTGCGGTTGAAGCGGTAATACTGCAGGCCGTACTCCGCCCATCGAGGTGGTTTGTACATGAACACGGTTTGATTGGCGGGTACGATTGCAGACAGGGCCAGGTCCCAGGGACGCATCGTGTCGGTACGGTCGAACCTTGGAAAAACCATTGTCGTCGCCGTGATTACCAGTGCCACGATTGCGGAAACGTTGAAGGGCGCCAGGAAGACGGGCTTGAGCCACAACGCCATCACGCAAAGGATTGCCGCGATCACAAAAGTAACTACCGCAATCAACATCCCGTCTACGTGCGGATCGACATTGAGCGTGTTTCCATAAAAACCGAACGCGACACCAATAAAGGCCATCGTCCCGGCTTCAATGAACACTGCCACCTTGTATGCGCGAGAGACCGGCTGCAGCAATTCTTTCGCAAAGAGCAGAGCGATTGCCGGTGCCATGGGCAGGATGTAGCCCGGCAGCTTGGATTGTGAAAACGAGAAGAAGACAAATGGCACAGCGGCCCACCATAAGAGGATGTGTTCGTTCTTGCCGAACCTGCGGCGGAGCGTCGGAATCATCAGAAATGTCCAGGGAAACGTCAGCAGCAGGAAAACGGGAAAGAAGAAATAGAACGGCCTTGGATGACCGTGAATCGTGGTCGTGAAACGTTCGATGTTCTGATTGATGAAGAAAACCTGCAGGAACTGCCAGCCGTTCACGACCGTACAAACGACAAACCAGGGTAATGAGATCGCGGCGGTGATCCACAGCCCTTTGGGATACCATGTCCGCCATTCGTCCCATCGTCCACGCAGCCCGAGGAATCCTGCAAGCGAGAGCGCCGGCAACAGGACGGCTATGGGACCTTTGGCAAGAACTCCGAAGCCCATGGCCGCGTAGAAGGCATAGAACCAGAGGGGGCGCCGCGGAGTCTGGTCATTGTAACCAAAGAGGAAGAAGACGAGCGCAGCAGTGAGGCACATCGTCAAAGGCATATCCATCGATGCCGCGCGGGCGAAAGCAAAGAATCCGATCGAACTCAGGAGTATCAGGGCTGCTATAAACCCGATGGCCCGGTCCCAGAATCGTCGTCCACAGAAGTAAACGAGAAAGACACACACGCTGGCTGCGAGTGCGGACGGAAATCGGGCGCCGGCTTCATTGATGCCAAAGAGCTTGTAGCCGACGGCAGCGAGCCAGTACATCAATACGGGCTTTTCGAACCACGGAGTTCCGTACAGCCGGGGCGTGATGTAATCGCCGGTCAAAAACATCTCCCGCGCAATTGCGGCGTAACGCGGCTCATCGGGTCCCAGCAGACCGATGTTGCCCAATCCATGGAAGAACAGGACGTAGCACAGTCCGGCCAGCACGATGATGATGATGTGATCAAAATACGGACGCAGCGCGGGTTTCATGAAGTATGTGAAAATAACACGGATGCGCGCAGCCATTAAAGAAGTCATCGAATATGGACTTGCCAGGCTGCTCCTCAAAACCTTCGGTATCTTGCCGCGCAGGATTGCCGTCCCCGCCGCGTCAACTGTGGCCTGGCTTGGATTTCATCTCGCCCGGAGGCAGCGGCGGTCCGGCCTTCGAAACCTCCAGTTGGCGATGCCGGCGCTCGACCAGGCCGAACGGGAGCGAATCCTGCGTGGATGCTTTCAAAACCTCGGGCGGTTACTCGTTGAGTTCAGCCACTTTCCGGAGCTGACCAAGGGCAATATTTCGGAGTTCGTCGTTCATGACGGACTGGAAAACTATCTCGAAGGCCTGCGCCGGGGCCGCGGAGTGGTCTTCATGACCGCCCATTTTGGCGCATGGGAACTGAGCTCATTCGCCCATTCCGTTTACGGATATCCCCTGAAGTTCATCGTCCGGCCCATCGACAACCCGAGAGTCGAATCCCTCATTTCCCAGTATCGCACGATCGGCGGCAACGTACCCATTCAGAGAAAAAGCGCAGCTCGCGACATCATCAGGGCCTTGCGCCAGAACGAAGCCGTCGGGATTTTGTTCGATCAGAACACGACTAGGGACGAGGGCGTGTTTGTGGACTTCTTTGGCATCCCCGCCGCAACGACAACCGCAATTGCAACTTTCGCGCTCCGAACGGGGGCCGCCGTCCTGCCGGGATTTCTGATTTGGGAAAAAAGCCTCGGAAAGCACCGGTTGCAATTCGATCCGCCGGTGAAGCTGGTCGAAACCGGAGACCTTGCACACGACGTCGCGGAAAACACCAGGTTGTTTAATCAGATTCTGGAAGGGTACGTGAGGAAGTACCCCGATCAGTGGCTGTGGATTCACAGAAGATGGAAGACCAGGCCGGAAGGAGAACCCTCGATTTACTGAGACGGCATTAAACACAAAGACACAAAGGCACAAAAACTGTGCCTTTGTGCCTTTGTGTTTAATGCCTGTCGAAGGGCTGCCCGTAAACCATGCTCTCCAGCCGCGCGATCCGATCTTCCATCGGGGGGTGCGTGCTGAAGAGATTCACGATACCGCCGCTGCGCAGCGGGTTCACGATGAACATGTGAGCGGTTGCAGGATTGGCGTCCATAGGAATACGCTGAGACCCCGCCTGCAGCTTGCGCAGGGCGCTGGCCAGAGCGAGGGGATTCCCGCTGATGCGGGCACCTGTCGCATCGGCTTCGTACTCGCGGGAGCGCGAGATCGCCATTTGAATCAGCAGGGCGGCAATCGGTGCAAGGATGATCATGAGGATTGTGCCTATCATTCCGCCCGCACCTTCGTCGTCGTCGCGGCGGCCGCCAAAGCCGCCAAAAATCATGCCCCATTGCGCCATGTGGGCGAGCATGCTGATTGCACCCGCAATCGTCGCGGCAATCGTGCCAATCAGGATGTCACGATTGGTTACATGGCCTAACTCGTGAGCCATCACAGCCGCGAGTTCTTCTCTGGTCAGCAGCCGCAGAATGCCCTGTGTTGCCGCTACTGCGGCATGGTTCGGGTTCCGTCCCGTTGCAAAAGCGTTCGGCGCATCCGACGGAATGATGTACACCTTTGGCATCGGCATGCGCATCTTCATCGCCAGATCCCGGGTCACACTGTATAGTTCGGGAGCTTCAGTCTCGGTCACTTCCCGTGCGCTGTACATCCTCAGGACAATCTTGTCGCTGAACCAGTAGCTGAACAGGTTCGTGGCCATGGCGAACATGAACGCGATGATCACCCCCTGCCGGCCTCCAAACGCACCGCCAATAAAAACCAGCAGAACAGTCAATCCGACCATGAGAAGGATTGTCTTAGTTGTGTTCATTAATTTCTCCCTGGTAATTCGGGGACAGACGTATAAATCACCTAATTAGCATTCAAGTACTTCACCCGCTAATTAGGTGATTTATACGTCTGTCCCCGAATTACCCAAACTCTGAGCCAGCAGCTCGACCGGGTGTACGACATCCAGCTTCAAACCAAGCTTTTTCGCGCCGTACCGGAATTGAAACATGCAGCCCGGATTTCCGGTTACCAATACATCTATATGCGCTTTTTGGATTTTTTCCATCTTTCGATCCAGGATCTCCATCGAAAGCTCGTTCTGCGTAATGTTGTAAATTCCTGCGCTGCCGCAACATTGATCTGCACCTTCGATCTCGACGAACTCAATTCCGGGAATGGCCTTCAACAGCTTTCGAGGCTCGGTCTTGATACCCTGACCGTGAATCAGGTGGCAGGGGTCGTCATAACCGACGCGACGGTTCAACGGAGTTTTTAGACGTTCGAAAATCCGTGTTGAAACCAGAAACTCCGCAATGTCTTTCACCTTCGACGAAAACGCCTCAGCGCCATCAATCAACAGCGGATATTCCTTCAACATGGCGCCGCAGCCCGCGGCGTTGATGATGACGGCGTCGAGTTTGTCCACCGGAAATGCCGCAATGTTCGCGCGCGCCATCTGCTGTGCGGTATCCCGCAGACCCGCATGATTGGCCAGCGCTCCGCAGCAGATCTGATTGCCGGGAACGACAACGTCATAGCCCGCCGCAGTCAGAAGTCTCACGGACGAACGGTTGATGGAACCGAGCATCGAATTCATGACGCAGCCGCTGAAAAAGGCGACCGTACCCACCCTCTTTCCTTCGGCGCGATAGTGGCTGTCCATTATAAGACCGCGCTCGATTCCAATCTCGGGCATCAACGCCTCGGCCGCAGCCATGCCGGGAGCAAACCGCCGGAGAAGTCCGGACCCTCGTACCAATAAGGGCCGGACACCAGATCCGGTATGCCATCCCGGTTGAAGTCGCCGATATTCGCGGCTTCGCAGAAGTAGTTCCGATGGACCGTGATCTTCTTGAACACCACGGGTGCGGCCGCCGATGCGGAGGAGGCCCCCCTCCTCGCGGATGTACTCGAGCCCCGGGATACGCCCGATGTCGAT
>Ga0137409_10000393_pt1 | contig 47607 bp, 39 predicted proteins | sample CZODoug1_16funga_FD_122059 | JGI IMG/M metagenome (GOLD analysis project Ga0137409, IMG submission 122059) | Vadose zone soil fungal communities from Angelo Coast Range Reserve, California, USA - CZODoug1_16fungal (Hybrid Assembly) | ecosystem: Environmental > Terrestrial > Soil > Vadose zone...
CCCAGGCTGAGGTTCGGCGGTGGGCATGGCTCCCGGTGGCCCTTCCGCCGACCGCGAGTGTCGCACGGGATAAGGCGACCTGGTACGCCCTGAGCGAGGCCAGGGTAGGGGAGGGGGGAGCACTGGAAGTGGGCCTCCATGAACTACCGGCATAAGCCGATGATCTGGCACTGGGAGGAACGGCGCTGGTGGGCACGTATGATCTGGATTCTGGTGCGCGGAAGCAATCCAGGAATCTCCGATCCCAACGTCATGTGAAGTTGGCAGATTTCTGGCAGATTCGCTGCAGCGGCGCGACGGCCGGCGCGGGCGATCCTAACCTACGTACGCTGGGAGAGTTGCGATCGACGAAACTCCACGGAGTGCCTTACAACAGTTTTTTTCGAGGTCTCCAGTTCTGGTTCAGGTGCAAGTTGAGTGACCGTCGTAAGCTTCCAGCATCCGGGAACTTGCGCATGGGAACAAGAAGGTTCGGCATCAATAACGGTTTTTGGCAGATGAGCAGTGACTTCAACGTGCGACAGCGAACGGCCGAGTGTAACTCCCCGGCGTTCGGGAAGTTGGAGGTGGCGGCCGGATTTGAACCGGCGAATAACGGTTTTGCAACGCGTTGTGAGAGTGGAGGACAGAGAAGTCCAGAGAAGTCGAATATGGCCCTGGAGGCCTCAGAACGGCCTCCATGGCCTATTCTACTGATTTGGCACTTTGACCCTCCGGGACCCTCGAAAGGCCTCAAAAGGCCATTTAGATCGTACACCGGTAGTACAAGCATTCCTGCCAAGAACAGGGTTGTCGCCCGTCTCCGGTTCTTTACGGAGGGAGAGTCTGATGAACCGAGCTCCCGCTCCAGCGACCGTCGATCGAGGGGAACGCGCACAATCTATTCAATTGGGCGCGGAAGGCATTTTGACAAGAACGACAGTAAGCCTCCGACGCGAATTGTCGTCTGGAATCCGCAGACGATCCCGCGAAGGCCGCGGCAATTATCGGCGAAAACCGCTCCACCACATCCACCATGGTGGATAGAGCTGTCTTTCATCGGCCCACCTGACTTCCTCGAATTGATGCAGCCTCCGAAGATCCTCGATTGAAGTGCTGGAGGACATACCTGTCAAGACAGACCTCCTTTGGCCTTCGGGGTACTTGTGTTTAGTGGCCAAGTATCTTGCATCGTAGAACTCCCGGTATAGGACTACGGTGGTTGATACGTCACCTCGGGAGATCGATTCCCGCATCTCCTCCAGCAGGTAAGGCATAGCCCTGCTACCGGCGTCATAGAGCATGGACGGAAGCTCCGTTTCTGCCGGTAGTCGCTCTTTTACCTCTCGCTTTACGTTCGAGAGCCCCCTCGAAATCTTGATCCGCCAGTAGATGAATCCCCCAAGCCAAGTAACGATCATCACTGCGAGCAGAGAAGCAGCCCCAATCAATCCAATGCGGACGGAGAGCTTGGTGTCCATATTTCTGGCTGATTGGGCACTTCCAATTGGAATGAATCAATCCAACCCTTATGCGCCGAATGACGCGAAAGAGATCAGCGCGGCGTTAGTCCGCCTCCCACCAGCGCAAACGGCGAAGGAATTCCTCGCCGAATCCGAGTTTCTCATAGGCGGCCTTGGCGCGAGGGTGGCCATCCTCTCCTCCGCACGTGTAGATCGTCCACATGGACCAATGCTGATTCTTGGGAACGGCATCCAGGCGGCCCAGTTCCACGAGCGCGATAACGGCCCACCCTCGAACATCAGGGACGTGATCGTCCATCAGAACCAGCAGATCCGGGACGAATTCCTTGGCTTGGAGTTCTCCGAGGACTCCGGCGGCCCGTTCGCGCACCTTCGCATTCTGATCCTGTAACAGGTCCGCCACGAGTGCCGCAAATTCCTTCGCCTGCATCCTCCCCAGCGACCTGATCGCGGACTCGCGTACTTTGGCGTCCGGATCCTCGAGCAGCTTCGCCAACTGAGGGGCAAACTCCTTTCCGGGAAGCCTTCCCAGCGCCTCGGCGCCGATCTGACGCTTCCCGGCGTCGGCGTCCTTGAACAATTCCGCCACTCGAGGGGCGGCCTCCTTTGCCCGATACAATCCGAGGGCCTCCGCGGCCTCCCAGCGCGCCTCCTCGGTTTCGTCTTTGAGGAGATCCAGGACTCGAGGGAGGAATTGGAGAGCCTTCATCGCCCCCAACGCCTTTGCCGCCGTCCCGCGAACTGCCGGTTCCGGATCCTTGAGGAACTCCGCCACGAGCGGGGCAAATTCACTCGCCTGAAATGTGCCCAGCACCTCGATGGCACGCCGCCGTGCCTGGGGATTGGCATCCTTGAGCAGCGGGGCTACCCGAGGGGCGAACTCTTTCGCCTGAAGCTCGCCCAGAGCTTCAATGGCCTGACATCGCACGAACGGGTCCGGATCTTCGAGCAGTTTCGCAATCCGGGGAGCGATGTCCTTCGCCTGAAGCCTCCCCAGCATCCATGCCGCATCCGAACGAAGATGGGGAGTCGGATCTTTGAGCAAGTCTGCCAGCCGAGGAGCGAATTCCTTTGCCTTAAGGGCGAGCAGAGCATGCCCGGCCGCCTGGCGCACCACATCATCAGGGTTTTTGAGGATCTCCGCAACCTGAGGAGCGACCTCGATCGCCTTTAAGTCCCCTAGGACATCGCCGGCCTTGAAGCGAATCCACGTGCCCGGGTCCTTGATCAGGACCACGATCCGGGGGGCGAACTCCTTCGCCTGCATTCTCCCCAACGCGTCCACCGCCGACATCCGAACAGACTCTTCAGGGTCTTGGAGCAACTCTGCCGCCTGCGCGGCGAACTCCTTCGCCTGACTCTTCCCCAAGACTTCGACCGCCCCCGAGCGCAGTTCCCGGTCCTTATCCTTGAGCAGGGCCGCTACCCGCGGGGCGACCTCCCGGACACGAATTTTGCCCAAGGCTTCAAGAACCGCTTTGCGTACGGCTGGATCCGGGTCCTGGAGCAGCTCGGCCAATCGTGTCGCGAACTCCTTGGCCTCGAGCTTCCCGAGTAACTTTGCCGCCAGTAGGCGACGGCGCGGGTTCGGGTCTCCGAGCAACTCCGCCACGCCGGTCGCGTAGGACTTCGCCTGGTGCTGGGCGAGAATGTCGGCGGTCTGCATGGGCAGGTTGGGATCGGAGTCCTTGAGAAGATCGAGAACGGTCGGATAGAACTCCTTCACGTCGAGTTCCACCAGGGCCCCGACGACGAACGCTCGCTGGAAGACGGTCGTGTTCTTCAGCAGTTCGGCCACCGACGGGGCATATTCCTTCGCCCGGGTCGCTCCCAGCGCCAGCGCCGCGTGGACACGCACCTCCTCGTCGGGATCCTTGATCAATTCCGCGGCCTCACCGATACAGCCTTGGAGCTCTCTGTGCTCCATGAACTCCAGCAGCCTCTGCTTTCTTTCGACGATGTTCTGCGCTTTCGCCTGGCGCAGCGCTTCCTTCGTTACGAATGTCCATTCCTCCTTGCGAAGCACCCTGCGCTCAAGAGCCCCCTGCTCCCAGGCTTCAAACTCGTGCCCACTGAGCAGGAGCTTCGCGAGTTCCTTTCGCTGGCGTAGCCGTTCGGGCATGCGCTCCTGCAGATCCAGCCGCCGGAGAAGTTCTGAGGCGCGCGCTTTTCGCTCTCCGTCGCCGTCCTTAGACACCTTCGCGAGCGCCTGCCGGCTTGCGTCCTTCGATGAGGCTTGAGTGCCGAAGTCAAAGAGCTTTAGGAAGGCCTCCTCCCGCGCCTGGGGAGACTCCGCCCCCAGCCGCGCGATCTCCCGAGCAATCCGGTCGGCAATCGGCGGCTCGTCCTGGACGGACGCCGATGCTGGCCATGACAGGAGGAGGACCACGAGTGGAGTGAGGAGCTTTGTACGGTGGACCAAGGATCCCTCCCGAACTCTCGGAGTTGCGATGTTGGTCCTGCGGCGGTGCCCCATGAGCCTACCGTTTACGGCGCGAAGAGAACAGGATAGAAAGAAGCGCGGCTGAAGCGACATTGGTCCTGACGAGCACAGCAAACTAGGTTCCATTGCGTATCACTTTTTCTCGTCCTCACTCTTCCACCAGTCCCTCCAGAAACGAAGGGCCTCGTCGCGAGGAAGAACCCGAATTCGATCGCGCTCCAGGACTAGCTCTCCGCAATCTCCGGCAATGGCCATGAAGGTTTCCAGGGTGCCCCCTTCAGATCGTTGGGGGTTGAACGTCCACCGGGTGACCCACGGCGGATCGGTGTCGAGGAGCTTTTCGGACCAGTCCAGGACCAACCCGTGTCGATGAGCCAGAAGACCGAGAAGTTCCTTCGGCTTTACCTCAAGAGCTCCCCCTGGATCGGTCTGGTCGAGACGTTTCCAGTCCTCTGGACGACGAATCAGGTTGAGCGGCCAAAGGGGCTGGCCCTGCTCCAGCATGGCAGGAACCCCCCTCCGGCTTCCCATGCGGCAGAACCACTCCGCTGCAGCGCCGGCCACCTTGGGATCGGAATCCTTCAGCCGAAGGGCGATCCCGGGAGCCGCCTTCCAATCTCCCAATTTCCAGAGGGCGTGCACGGCTCCGGCTCGAACCCCTGGAGATTCATTCTCCAGCAGTGGCATGATGAAGACCGTCTCCTCCGCGGCCCTCAGTTTCACCAGCGCGTCGAGGGCGCCTCCTTGAACCTCGCCCGACTCGTCCTCTAGCCTGGAACGAATTTTGGGGATGGCCTCCCTTGCTCCCATCTCCCCCAGCGCCGCGGTCGCGGCCCATCGTACCCTGGGCTGTGGATCGGCGAGGAGACGGAGCAGGTCGGGGATCGTCGCCGGATCTCCGAGTTTGCCCAGCGCGCTTGAGGAAAACCAGCGGACTTGTTCGTCCGGGTCCTTCAAGAGCGGCAAGATCCGAGGGATCATCTCTCGCGCCCCAAGCTCTCCCAAGGCAAGCGCGGCATGGCTCCTGACCTGGAAATCGAAATCGTCGAGGAGTCTGGCGATCCCGGGTACCTCACTCTTTGCACCCAGTCGCGGGAGCACCAGGACGGCCGTACATCGGAGTCTTGGCCTGTTGCTTTCCAGGAAGGCGGCGATCCCGGGGATTCCCTCGGTCGCCTTCAGCTCACACAAGGCCCAGGCTGCCGTCTCGCCTGCGTCGGGATCCGCATCCCCGAGCATCCGGACGAGTTTGGAGACAACTTCCTTTGCCCTTAGTCGTCCCAGCAGGTAGGCCGCTTTCCTCCTCAACATTGGCGAAGGATCCGGTAGCACCGTGAGAAGCTGCGGAATCGCTTCACGAGCCTGCAATCGAACAAGCGCCTGAATGCTCGGCCCCCCAAAACTGACTTCATGCAAGTAGATCTCTACAAGTTGAGGAATCGCCGATCGGATCTGCTTTGCCACGACGAGCCGACAGACGATGTCCTGCTCCTCATGACCGACCGAGGCCCTCAGTGCCGGTCCAATGAACGGGGCAAGATCCTCAGACGACCAGGAAACCTTGGCTGATTTCTCACCGTCGCGAGCCTCGACGAGGACCTGCATCCACGTGCGGTCCGTACCCGAAGCCAGGCGCTCTTCCAGTTCGGGGAAGACCTTTACCAGCCGCGGCGTCAGCAACTGCCTGATCTTCAGGACTCGAAGCACCCGGGCAGCCCGCTCAGAAACTTCGGGGTCGTGACTCTGGATGGCGTCTTCAAGAAACGGGATGGAGGGGTATCCCAATTGTTTCAGGCGTCGAACCGCTTCTTCCCGATCTTCCACGCGGTCAGAACCGAGCTTCTCGACAAGCTCGCGAGCCTGCCGAGCAGGGTCGTCTTGAGTCAGTCGGAATACCGAGAGCAGGAGCGTAACCAGGATGGACATGCTCTTCACAAGTACCATATCACCGGACGATCGCCAGACGTTCCGCGCAAGCGCCTGTCAGGGAATCGTATGTACTCAAGACCGGCATCCCTTGACCTTGTCATTTTTCACACCGGATACGATCCAGGGCCTCCTGGACCTCGGTGCGGAGCCCACGATCTTTCAGGGCCTCGATGAGGGCAGGAACGGCGCCCTTGGCTGCAGGACCGATCGTTCCCAAGGACGACACGGCACCCGACCGGACGGTCGAGTCTTCGTCGCTCAGCGCCTGGATGAGGACAGGGACCGCAGGCTCGGCCGCCGCGCGCGCCCGGCCCAGAGACCCCGCCGCAAGCTGCCGAAGCGCAAGGCGGCCACTCTTGAGCGCATGAACCAGCACCGGGAGGCCCGGACTTCCCATATCTCCAAGATCGCAGGCCGCCCGATACGCGACCGCGGGATCGTCCAAGGCCCGAGCCAGCGCCTCCAGCGCGCCGTCCACCGCGGGACCGATCCGCGACAAGGCCGCCACGACGTTGTCCCGCACGATAGGATCCTGGTGGTTCAGGGCCTGGATGAGGGATGGCACGGCGTCCGCGCCGAACGCGATCAAGGCGCCGCAGGCCGTTCCGCGAGACTGATAGTCTTTGTCTCCCAGGGCATCGATGCAAAGGCTCACGGCGGCGTCCTTCGCCTGGGGTCCGACTCCTCGGAGTGCGGTCAGCGCTCTATCGCTCACCTGTCGATCAGGATTCTTGAACGCATTGAAAAGGATGGGCAGGGCAGCCTGGCCGCCAGAGTTGATCTGAACGAGAGCGACCGCGGCTTTGCTCCATACCCGGCCATCCTTGTCCTCGAGCGCCTGCCGCAGCGCAGGCACGGAATCCTTAGCCAAGGGGCCCAGGTCTCCCAACGCGGAGGCGGCACCGCTTCGCACAATGGGATCTGTGTCTTTCAGAGTTCGAATCAAGGCAGGCACGGTCTTTGGCGAGGTCGATCCGCATTGTCCCAGAGCGGTCGCAGCGGTGCTTCGAACGTAGTTATCCCCGTCGCTCAGGGCTTCGACCAAGATGGAGACGACGTGTTCTTCGGCTGGACCCAGTTCTCCGAGCGCATCCAGGGCTCGAACGCGGACCCCGCGGTCATCGTCCTTGAGTGCTTGAATCAGCGCCGGAGTGGCGTCCTTGGCCAAGGCCCCGAGCCTGCCCAGATGGAAGGCCGCTGATTTCCGTCGATCGAGGGATTTGCTCTTTAAGTTGTCGATAAGGGAGGGAATCGAGCTCTTGGCCGCAGGTCCTACTGAGGTCAGGGCCTGACTGGCGCTGCTCGACACCTCGTTATCGTCATCCTGGAGAGCATGGATCAGGGCGGGAATGGCGATCCCGGCCGCCTCGCCCAGATCTCCCAGGGCATGAACGGCGCCATTGCGGACGCGAGGATTCCCCTTTCCCAACGCTTCCAGCAGGGAAGGAATTACCTTCGGTCCCATTTTTCCCAAGGTGGGCCAGACATAGTTTCGGACGTCTGCTTCCTCGTCGTCCAGCGCCGCGACAAGTCCGGGCACGGCGCTGAGGTCAAGCTCCACGGGCTCCAACGTCATCTCGAACAGGGTTTCAGCAGCCCCGATCCGGAGGGACGGCTTCCGGTTCGTGAGGGCTTGGACCAGGGCGGAGACGGCCGGGGCACCGATCTTGACTAGGGTGTACCTGATCCAATCCTTCGTTGTAAGGGCATCCTTCCCCAGTGCCTCCACCAAGACGGGTACTGCCCCCCGCGCGGTGGGGCCCATTTTGGAAAGGGACATCACCGCGAGGGTGTGCAGAGAGTCCTCCTTGCTTTGAAACGCCTCGATCAAGGAAGGTACCGCCGTTTCGCCGAGCGCCGCTAGAGCGTGGCCGCCTATGGGAAAGATCCTGTCCCTCAATGTTTTGTCGTTGAGGGTCTTTGCGAGCGCCGGTACGGCGTCCTTGGCCGCCGGGCCCATCTGCTCCAGCGCGTGCATCGCGTATAGACGAATTCCTTCATCGCTCGCGGACAGGAGCTCAATCAGGGCCGGGACGGCGGCAACGCCGATCCGGCCCAAGGCGGCGGGCGCCGCAAGGCTGAGGTCGAAGCCGCCTTCCTTGGAGGCCCCAACGAGCGCCGGAATCGCGCCCAGTGCGGCCGAGCCGATGCCCCCGAGAGCGATCGCGGCGCTCTCCTGAACCTCCTCGTCCGGGTCTTTGAGCAAGCGGACGAGGTCGGTGACGGCCTCCTGGGCCGCCGAGCCCAGCCGTCCCAGCGTGTAGGTAGCGCTGACGCGGACGGTCGGATCCTCGTCCCGGAGCAAGCGTACCAGGGAAGGGATCGCCGGCCGGGCCGCATCCCCCATCTGACCCAAGGCGTACGCAGCATTGCGACGCGCATTGAGATCGTTCTCCTTCAGCCTCTCGATCTGAAGCGTGACATCCTGAAGGTCATTATGAGAACCTCCTGCACAGGATCCGACCGTCCCGGCCCAGATCAGCAGGGCGAGAGGGTTGAGTCCAAGAAACCTTTTCGCCTTCATGTTGCTCATGATTCTAAGGAACTACAAAACCAGCCCGGTTGCTCAGCAGAAAGACGGGTGGGCGTTCGTAAGTTCCGGGACCCGCGGGCCATCTGAGCTCCAGGTCATTCGTTACCCAGTCCCATCCGTCGCTACAGTAAAGGACTTGAAGGTCGACGCGGTCTCCGGACTTGGCGCCGATGTCGGCGGGTTTGAAGAGGAGGCGGAGGTCGAGGTTGCGCAACACATCATAAGCGCCGTTGTGCGTCATGATCCCCGTCCCCTTGTCCTCCGGGGGAACGTAAGGCTTCCCGTTCAACCACCATCTCATCAAGAGGTATTCGTAAGGGCGCAGGATCCAAAGATCGACGTCGGAGACCAGGATCAACAGATCCTTCTCGATCCGAATGTGAAATCCCGGATCCGGGCTCTCCGGCATATGGGGAAGCCTATCGCCTTGATGCGCGATCAAATCCTCTCGCCGACTGCGGTAAACAGGTCTGTCCCGCCAAGCCGGGAGGGCGGTTGCATCGATCACGCGGGTGATCGACCCTGCATTCACCCAACCAGGATCGCCATCCCAGGCCAGCCAGGGGTGGAAGAACTCCTCCGTGCCCCGCACGGTGCTTGCCGCGATTAGGCGGCCCTCGTCCGTAAAGAGGGCGACCCTGTAATTCACAGGGCGTACGAGATGGATCGCGTGAACGAACAGAAGGACGGCATTCTTGTCGCCCTGCATCTTTGGAAGAGGCACGGCTTCCCGTAACTTCGGCTCATTCCCATCGCCTTCGGCAACCGAGATGCGCAGGGGACCCAGCCGATCATTCCAGTAGCCCGTCGTCCACTCAGAGAACCCTTCCGTGAGGCAGTAAATCAGGACTTCAGTTCCGGCTGGGCTCGTCCTGCCCTCGATTCCAAAACGCACCTGGACTCCTTCTTCCACTTCGAGGGGCGGCTGCTCTAGGAGATCTTTCCACTTCCGAACCGTAGGGAGGTCGGACAACGAGAGGGTGGATTTTTGGGTCGCCGACGAACTGCAGCCCGCCACGAACAGTAGCCCGAGGACATAACGAATTCTCCCTGACATGCTCTATTTTGTCCTTCCATCAAGCCAGAGCCTGACGAATAACACGCGGTTCCAAGGGGTTTCTGGTCAGCCTCTTCTATTGAGACGATGGGACCCAAGGAAACAATTCCGTCCGACGACGAAATAGAGTGAGCGTACCGCGAAGACCACTGGTGTTCGCCGTGCGCTAACGGAATTCTCTCCAGTCGTGCTCAAAGCTCCTTCAATCCGATACAACGGGGCCTTTGCATAGAAAGGAACTACGGCATGGCGAAGGTTTTCCAGATGTCGAAGGAGCAAACCACGGATGACAAAATCCGGTGGGTCCGAAGTAAGAAGCCTGTCCCTGGCGGACGATGGTTCATCGACTACACGGATTACGCGGGGAAGCAGATTCGCAGCGCAACGTCGGCATCGACGAAGAAGGAAGCGCTCAGAATCCTCCGCGCCCGGATGGGGGAGCAGGCGCGCGCGGAGGCCACCGGGGTCAGGCCCCAGGCGTTCACGATGACGCTCGACAAGTTCCTCGACGAGGTGTTTCTCCCCCATGCGCGCCTGACGCGTAGGCCGTCCACGGCGAAGAGCTACCAGGCCTACGTACCGTTCCTTAAGGATCATTTCGAAGGGAAGCTGCTTTCGGCCATCACGCGTGGGGATGTGCTCAGGCTCCAATCCCTCATGCTCCGGAGGGGCGAGAGTAATCCTGACCACAAGCTAGCTCCAGCGACTATCAACCGGCTGGTGGCCTTCGTCCGGACTGTTCTGTACGAGGCCGTCTCGAGGGAATATATCGATCGCAATCCCGCGGCGCGGCTCAGGATGCTCCCAGAGGAGAACACCCGCTTCCGCGTCATCTCCACCCTGGAGGAGCGCAAGCTCCTCGAAAAGACTCCCTCCTGGCTTGGCAAGGCCATCCAGGTGGCGCTCCTGACCGGTCTCCGCCAAGGCGAGCTACTCAGACTTCGCCGGTACGACGTCGATCGCGAGCGACGGATGATCCACGTGTCCTCCGAGACGAAAAACCACCACTCCCGCGTCGTGCCCTATCCTGAATCGATGGACCCCCTTCTGGCAGAACTGCTACCGGAGGAGGGGCGGCTGGATCAGTTCGTATTCGCAAGACCTGACGGGGAAGCCTTCAAGCGTTGCAACATCGTCAACGGCTTCCGGAAGGCGGTCCAGGCAGCCCAACTCCACGACTGCACGTTCCACGACACGCGGCGCACCTATGCTTCCCGGCTGGTCAACCGGGGTGTCTCGCTTCCGGTGATTGCAAAGCTTCTCGGGCATGGGGCGACCTACGTGACCGAGCGTTACGCCCACGTCTCCGAAGGAGCGCTCGGGGCAGCCGTCGCGCGCCTGGATGTCAGCAGATTTCCAGCAGATGCCGCCCCCGTGGCGGCTGACGCGAAGTAGGCCGCTGTAACTCCCCCTGGCTCAGGGGGATTGGAGGTGGCGGCCGGATTTGAACCGGCGAATAACGGTTTTGCAAACCGTCCCCTTAGACCGCTTGGGTACGCCACCCTATTGAGGGCCAGTAGTTTACAAAGCGCGGTGTTTCCCGCCAAGTCCTTGTACGACGGGTGTACGATTTCCACCGTCCAGGCAATCGGTCGCTCCCTTCAGGCTATCCGGCGCCAGATGCGCGTAGCGGCTGACCATGGCCGCTGTCGTATGACCGACGACCTTCATGATGATCCGGTCGGGGATCCCCGCTGCGACCATCCTGGAGACCGCGGTGTGGCGGAGCGTGTGGAAGGAGACACCCTTCACGTTCGCCCGCTTCGCGGCGACGGTGAACGCATTCGACAGCCACTCCACCGAGAACTCCTTCTTGAATCGGCTGACGAACACGTAACGGACAGTTGTGCATGACGTTAATCATGCTCCACAGGAAGCGCACCAGCGATCCGCCGGGGGGTCCTTCCTCTATGGAGACCCAGGATTCCTGCATGCCGTCGGCATTTCCCCGAACCATGTAGACCCGTTCGAGATCCGAAAGCGTTTTGGCAGAGCTGTCTCTCAGATTGATGTCAAAAGTGGGCCACCGCGGCAGCGGGGAGTCGAAGAGCTGGACGGGAAAGTTGCTCCCGATACCTCCGTCAGAAAACCAACACCGCTGAAGATCGCCCCTTGATTTGTGACCGTAGTGATGGGCGTGAAGCGGTACCGCGCTGAACAATACCGGGAAACTCAAGCTCATCCGGGTCGCCACGATCACCGGCATGTCTTTAGCCGGCGGCAGAAGCAGGTACCTGGCCCCTTTGTCCACAGTTTCAGATTTGGCCTTTAAGTGTTGCACGATCCGCTCGGGGAAAAACATCCGGAATTCCTCGGGATTGAAATAGAAGCAGTGATCGTCGGCTTCGCCGTCACTCTTCGCATTATCGAAAGGCAGGCGATAGGGTCTCCCGAAACTCAGGTTGGTGGTCATCATCTGCAGATTGATGCGCTTCGGATCGTCCGGGTCGTCGCCCCAAAGGTCACCAAAGGTCAGCGGCTTCCCTGCAACGGGGTCCAGCCCGGCTGCGGTATCGATCAAGTCGGCAAGCCAAGGCGTGAGCGGCTTGGTTCCGCCGATCGTTCCGATATCGTTTCCGGTACACAGACCGAAGTAGTTTCCTGGGATTTCTTTGAGGGCGCTTCGGAGAAAGGCCAGCGCAGCTGCGACAAGTCCGCCGATCATCGTGACGAGAAGACATGCCGCCGCCGCCCAGAGGTGACCCATCAATCCGGGACGCCATGCCGCAAAGTACCCGAGCAAAAGACCCGGCGCCAATCCCAGGACTGTCGCCAGGGGGAAATTCCACAGACACGCGAGCGGAACCTTGAGCTTGGCCCAATCCGATTCCAGCGCCGCCGTCACTGTCCGGTAGAGAGCTGCGGTTCTCTTCTGCGGCTGGAATAGAGAGAAGAGGAGGGACCGGCCCGTTCCCTTGCTGGAGGTCCCCAACAACTCGGGAAGCTCCGAAAGGATCTGGAAGCCGTCTTCCTCCTTCCTGTTGGTCCTCCGGAACTCGGCGGCAGCGGTGATGGCAGCTGCTATCGCCCCTGCTGATGTACCACCGATATTTCGGAAGCAGTACTTAGTGGCAAGCTCGCATACCGCCCCAGGGTAGACGACACCACTGGTTATTCCGCCTTTCATGATGATGTCGCAAGGGTAAGGCGCGGCGAGGTACTTTCCTTTGCCGGTGGGATTTGAGGTCATCAGTCCCCTCCCTCTTTGGATCTAGTTACAACCGAACTGTCTGCCGGAATGAGCGGCTCCCGTGGATGCGGTGCCCGTCGCCTTTCACTTCAGACGAAGAACTTCGCAGCCAGCTTGACGGCATCCTCCGCCGCTTTCACGACCTGGGTCGCAATCTTGACTACATGAATGATGGAGTCAATCTGACTCTTGAGCTTGTCCAACCTGTGATTCGTTGCATCGACGAGGTTCTTGCAGTCTGCGTAATCCTGTGTGCGCGCTTTGATGTCGGCCGCATTGAGAGCGGTAAGAATGTCGGAAATGGCATCTTCGATCCCACGAATGCGATCCTTGTCCTGAATTGTGGAGGCGGTCCAATACGCCTTGTCCATCAACTCGTAGAGGTTTTGATAGGCCTGGAAAACATCGTCCTGTGTGGTTTCCGCAGTGTCGGGCATGTCATCCTCCTTTGCTTCGGATTCGGGCCTCACTTGTCCTTCAGCTGCTTGTAATACTCGCTGATCCGCTTGCCCTCTCCTACAAGCTCTCTAATGCGGTCTTCGAGGTTTGGAGCCTCATCCTCGAAGGCCTTCCCCAATTGTTGGTGGGTTTCTTGAAGTTTGGATAGGACTTTGTAGGTGCCTTCCAGCGTGCGATCTGCGGTCTGACGGTCCCGAATGAGTTGCACCAGGGCGGCGATCTCATCCCGTTTCTGGATCGCGTCAAACTTCTTGATATCTTTCCAAATCCAATCAGACCGGTTCCGGATCAGGTCCGAGAAGTCCTTATAGACTTGAAACCGCAATCCCTTGTCCGTCCTCTTCGAACCAATGTCCTTGCCCAAGAGCTCGCAGATTCTCACGACGTGGGGGTGCATGTCGGTGATGATCGCCTTGACCTCCTTGGACCTCTTCCAGTCGATAAACCACCGGCCGAGGGCATCTACGGCCGCCGTAAAGATGTCGAGATCCTTTTCAGACACGTGAGGGAGACCGTGTTGCTTTAGAGCGTCCGAGGCATTCAGCTTCTTGAGGGACTCGCCAAAAGCCTTCGTCTGCTCGTCAAACTTGTCGAGCTGGGAGTTCCCCATGACTTCCGAAAGCTTTTCGGCATAAAGCTTCAGGCCCGCGAGGATGGTCATTCTGGCTTCCACTTCCTGGGGGTCGAGGAACGGCTTGATGGAATCGGGGTCAAACTGCATCGTCTGAAAGGTGATGATGGCGCCGCTGGTTTGTGCGCGGGAATGGACGTCTTCCACCTCGATGAACGCCTGGGATACATTGTCCGTGCAGGTTCCGACGCCTGTGGCGAACGCTCCGATCCGGAGGGCCGCCTGGTCGGTGGCGCAGCCGAGGAGCATTAGTTGAACGGCGACTGATGCACACCAGCCAAGAAGGAGAGTCCTGCTCTTTTTCATAAAGGCTCCCTTGAGATGAAAAAGGAATCGAATGGGGAAAATGCGGGGAGATCGCTGGCGTGCGCGACCAGTGAATCGACCATGGTCTCCTCCACCCCTTGGTCTCCGGTCGCGAGGATACTTGCCGAGTCGCAATAATACTTATTAAACTTGAACCTAGTCAAGGAATTGAAAAACTGTGCATTTGCACAGGCCTCAATCGCTCAGTCGCCTTTAACGCGACTCCCGACTCTAGATTTCCTGCTCTATCCTGGCGGACATCTCGATTCCCGGGTTCTGGCATTATTTGACACCTACCTTGCAGTTCTATAGTCTTCGATCTTCGGCCGGGGGGAATGACAGGACTGTGAGGGACAGGCTATGCCGCAACCGGCGCATCACCATTCCGATTCCTCGGAGGCTGCATACAGGCCAAGCCCTCCAGATCATGGAAAGAAGGAAGATCCCATTGTACGCGACGACCAAAACGTCGCGGACAACAGGGACAATATCTTTCTCTCCGAACTCCTCGGGCTCCGGGGCTGGACCCGCTCACTCCTCGTAACTTCCTGGGGAAAACCCCTCGCGATCGCGTTCTTTGTCTGGAGTCTGCTGACAATCATCTTGGGGGGGTTGGCAAATTGCCTTTGCATCACTGCCACGATCCGGTGCACCTCGTGTGGAGCGGAGGATCCCATCAAGTTCGGATACTGGTCCGAGCCGAATCACGCTGCTTTTCAGCTCATCGTGGCGCCAATTCTGGTGATTCTTTTCTACCGTATGATCCACGCGGCTTATATGGCCTTCTATGCTCTGGAGAGAGCATCCCGGCTCAGCTGGCTTGTCCCGGCTGTTGATGAACATCGGAATCGCATATCAGTGGTGGATTTCCTCGCGAAGCGTAATGGGACTATCTTCAAGCTCGTGATCCCATTTGCTTTGGTGGGCAGCCTGCTGATCGTAGGAATCGGAGAATATCGTTCATTTTCAGATCCGATGTTCGGATGGGTTCAGTCGACCCACGTTCAAGATCTCGTTGGGAAACACCTGAAGGATCTTCGAGACAGGCACCATGTCGAAGAACTTCCCCATGTCGGCCGTCAGTGCGAAGCGAAGTGCAAAGAGCGAAGAGTGGGCAAAGAGGGTGACCAGGATGAAGACAACTATGGCCGATTCGTGATATCGGATATATCCCGCAAGGACGGTCCCACTAACAATTACTTTTGGCCCTTTCTGCTATCGGCGCTGGGGCTGCAGTGGATATCCATGGCATTGGGATGGTGGATGGCGGCGAAAATCCTCTTCATCATAGGAGTAGCCTGGTCGGGGCTCCGAAAGCCGCGGGCTCTAGCCTCCGATGCCCCACGATCACCGGTCTTCCAAATTCGGATGAATTTATTCGCCAAGGACGCACGCCTTGGGCTCCGTCGATTCGACGCGGTCTACAACTACATCCTGGCAATCGCCGCACAGAGTTCGCTGGGGTTCTGCTTGGGGAAGTTGAGCAATGCGCAAAAGGGGTCGAGTGCGTTCTCGCCCCACACCGAGACTCTACCTTTCATTGGTCAAATAGCTGTTTTTGTGACGATCCTGGCAGTATCGCTCATCATGTATCTTTTCCCCGCCATCGTCTTTGTGCGGCTTGCCGAAAGCAGAATTAATAGGAAGACCCTGAGGATTGAGCGTCTCTTAGGCCTCGTTCCTTCGAAGGCCAGAAGGAAGGTGTTAGAGGATCTCCAAACGAGGATCGAGACTCAGAGCCCGTGGCCGAAGAAAGATAAGATCTATGCCGCTTTGACTACGATGCTGATTGCCTTTCTGCTCCTACTGCCCTTCAGTATCGCAGTCTTTCGCTCGCCCTCATACGCCAAGAGTGTAATGGTGACTTTCTGGAACGTGACCCAGGGAATCTCTCCATTCTGATCACGATCCTTGCATGGACTAACGTCCTCTCCAGGGATTCAATATCACTTAACTCGACATTCCGTGCCGCACTTCTCGGACTTGCACGTGTAGGTCTCGAGGAGGTCCACGTTGGAGAGATCCACTTCGTTTGGGTGATCTTTTGGGCACATCACCGTTACTTTCCCTCCTACAAAGCATTGCATCCTGCACTTCTGATCATCGCATTCGTGCTGTTTGGTACCTCCGGTTACCGTATCGATATGTCCCTTCGGGCATCTCACGCGCCACTCCCCAATCAGGGCATGACGTTTGTCATCTGCAAGTGCGAGCTGAAGTTTTCCAGTGATTGGCACGAGTCCAACAGATACAGCGACATACAGTGCGCCACGTCGTGAAATCTCCATAGGAATTCTCCTTCTAACATTTAGTGATCAATTTCGGGACTGACCTACTTCCTCCCTGGTTCATCGAACTGCCATACTAAGGGCAGCCACCCTAGGTGATCATGATATTTGAACACGTTGTCATACCGGTGGCTTAGGCGGGGTCATGGAAACCGCTTGCCGCGGCGCAAAATCCTCCTCAAAGTATCAGCCTGGCGACACGATCGCAGTCCATCCTGGCCATGACCCTCGTGACGCCAATCCGTTTGTTGATGTCGCGATTGCTTCCGGGCTCGACCATGGACGTAACTCAGTCGTGGCGCATGCCGACGGCGTCGTCGCCATTGGTGGCAGCGCTGGCACCCTCTCGGAGATCTGCTTCGCCTGGATCTACAAACGTCTGATCGTAGGGATGCGCACTGGAGGATGGAGCGGCAAACTCGCAGACTAGCGTGTTGATGAACGCATCCGCTACCCCGAAATCCCAGACGACCGGATTTACGGTGCGGATCATGCCGCTCAGGCCATTGAACTGCTTCAGAATAAACTTGTGAAGTTTGTAGGCCAGCACCATGGCGTCGTACGACGTTCGGTTTGATTTGGCATTCAATGCCACTGGAGGGATCTCGATGATCAAAGCCTGAGCCATAAGGAACATCGTCTCCGTGTACCCGAGAAGGTCTTATCACGGGACCCCACGAGAGAGCAGGAACAAGAACCTCCTCAGGGTCTTCGCACCGCTGAGAGACCGTACCAGTATCACCGCTTAGCGATAGACCACCTGTGAGAGGCTTCTCCTTGCCAGCCATCCGCCCCCAGTTGTTTCTACTTCCCGCTTCTACTTCGGTTTGGAGTGTGTAGTGAACTACACAAATCGCGGCAGCCTCGGGACATAGTCCCGTTCCGGCGGCGTAATTCCTTGGTTTCCGGTTCGACTCCGGGCGGGCCACAGCGATGACGTCGACGGAAAAAAGCTTGTACGATCCTTGTACGATCCGGAAGGGCTTTTGAGGATTTCGGAGGGTTCCGGAGGATTCTACTGTCGAACAATAAAACAGGCCCTGGAGGGCGTTTGGAGCCCTCCAGGGCCATTTCCGACTTTCCTGTACGCCTCTGTCTTCAACCAGCGGCCCGGTTTCAAAAACCGATGCCCCCAGAAGATTGAAAACGCAATCCTGCTCAGATGTTTGGAGCCGAGACTGGCAAAGTGTCCACTATCTCCAGAAGAATTCAGGTGACTGCGCAAGGCGTTGGTCCTACAGCCGATATGCAGGAAGGCGAAACAGGGTGCCGGTTCAATGTCTTTAGGGACGGGCTGTGGCGCGATGCACCAGGCTGTAGAAAGAGCCGTTGAGAACAACGAGTTCTCCTTGCTCGATCGCCTCTTCTAGAAGATGTGCTTGCTCCTCGGTTGCGGGTTGCGCTAGAAGCAAACTCACGCCTTCCTTCTGCATCCCGACCACTAGTTCCTTAAGGTTCTTAGGGCGGCAGTAAATCACTCTGCGCGAAAAGTCCGGTCCATAGAGCAGATAGGCACGTTCTTGAATACCTCCGAATAGGGCCACAGAAGGTTCGAGAGATATCAGTGTGTGAGAGTCAAGAACCGACCGCTCCCTCCAAGATTGCTCTTCAAGCCGCGCAAGTTCCACTCTAGGAAGATCGTAAGGGCTCATCGTCGTTAGGAATGAGATGAGCGTGCCCGCGACGACAAGAGGAACCATGGCAGTTGAACGCTCCATTTCGCGCGCTACCGCAACTGAGAGAATGGCCGGAAAGAAGAAAACGTATTTCATTGACCAAGGGTCGTGAATGCTTAGGAACAATATTGAGCAGAGGGATAGCAGGAAAGAGACTGCCACCGCGCGCGCGGGGGGGGCCTCCAGAGCCCAAAGGAGGAGCGCCAAGAGTCCGCAGCCGATTCCGACAGGGCCCCAGCCTGCGCTGTCGTCCACGAGCGCTCCGTAGGCGTGAGGATCCCAGATTCTTGAGTCCACAAGATCCCTGACGTTTCCGAGCAGGGAGGCGGCCCTCGGCCCGAACTGCGGAGGCGGGAAAAGTGCCCGATCGCGGGAACACACCGGGTAAAAGGGATTGCCGAACCAGACCATATTCCTGATGTACCAAAAACTACCGAGTACAATGCCGACTGCCGCAGCGATACTCACACATGACCGTGGATACTCTCGAGGTGCCTCCTCCTTGCGAAGGAGCCAAGAGAGAAGTACGATCCCGGGCATTCCGTATCCCACTGTCGGCTTAATCCCGATGCCGACTCCCAAGGCGAAAATGGTCCAGCCCAGAGGAAGACGACCTAAGACGAATGCGAAGGCCGTCACGATAATGGACGCGGCGGGCAGGTCGTTGGTACAGGATGTGGCGGCCAAGTTTAGCCCAGGTGTTAGACCGTAGAGAATCGCTGCGACGAAGGCGCTCCGCTCTTGGAGTCCAAGACTTCTGGCCAGAGCGGCTGTTGCGGTGACCCCGAGGAGCAAGAATTCAACCCCTGCCATCTCAATCAGGACGTCATGGTGGATAAAGACGACCCACCATGTCTCCACGAGTTCAAATCCTGCCGGAAAAGTCACGTGGGGGTGCGCTCCCATTTCCCGGGTGAACTGTCCTGCCCGTACCCACTCTGCAATCTTGGGAAGGTAGTAATTCGTCGCGTCGCCCAAATGAGGCGGGAACATCCATACTTGGCCGATTAGACGTGCCGTGATAAGTCCCGCCACGATCCAGAGAGGAGCTCCAATGGCAGGGAGTCTTATGCGTTTAGTCACCCGAGCTCGTAACTTCGAAGAGCAAAGCAAAGCGATGACGGCAGTCAGACTCATTGGACCTAGGACCGACGGGTTTAACGTTCCGACGAGCCCCGACACGAGAATGACCCCTGAAATGATGGCCAGCCGAAGCAGAATGAATAGCGTAGCCTCGAGATGATCTTGACCCGTGCGGACATACGACAGCAATACCCGGGCTGCGAGGAGAACGGCAAGATTACCCCAGAAGAGCCAGAACAACCCGAAGATCATGACTGTAGATATGCCAGAGTGAAAGCCAAGTGGATGTGAAGGTATACTCCCATCAAGTACGCCATGACGCCGATTCTGGCGGCATACTTCACACTGGGACGAAGAATGCTGCGATCAGCCATCCAGAAAAGAACAAGGACGAGAACCGCATCTCGCCAAGCCTGAGCTAGCGGGTGGCACGATAGCCGCCAAGCAGCAATGAGACCTGCCGCCGGCCATTCCAGAATGGCGCCCCGATGAGGGGTTTTCACTAGTACACCCCTCTAATCTGCAGGAGTTGTCGAATCATTCCCAACCCGTGGAGGAGAACTTTCATTCGGGAGTCGGCTGAATTACTCCATGTCACGCCTACCTCCGCGATGGAGTGTCGCAGTTGCTTGGCACGGAAAAGAACCTCCACGTCGAATGCGAAACCGTGCGTCCTTAATTTTGGAATGATGGACCGAATCGCACCGCTGTCGAACAGCTTGAATCCACATTGGGTATCGTTCAGGCCTCGGATACAGAGCAATCCCACCAGCTTATTGAAGACTCGGCCGACGAACCTGCGGTAGAGCGGCTGCGGCACAAGGATCCTGGAATCACGGTGGCGCCTGGAGCCGATGACGATGGCGTAGCCCCGGTCGTACCAAGGCCAAAACCGCTCCACGGCGTCGATCGGGGTCGATAGATCGGCGTCCGTCATAAGAATTGCCCGCTTCGTGGCAGCGCGGATACCCGCCAGGACGGCGAAGTCCTTTCCATTGTTCTTGCGATGCGTAATGATCCTGAGAAGCGGATGCGTCGGAGTTAGTGCATTGGCGATCTCCGTTGTCCTATCTGTGCTGCCATCATCGACGACGATAAGTTCGGCGTCATAATCGCGGTCGACCAGAAACCGATGGATGCACTTCACAGTATCGGGGAGCCGGCGCTCTTCATTGTAGGCGGGAACTATGACGGTAACCGAACGGCGAGGTGCGAATCCCCGTCGCTCTGATGTCATTCCGAACGTCGCCTGGTGTCTTAGGCTCAGGTTGGAGATCGAAATTGCATTCGACTCCACTGCGATAGGGATCATCTTCATCGGCTTTGTACGATTCTATGATCTCGGATTCGCCCTAATTGTGCTATAAGCATGCTCGGATACTGATGCAGCGCTCTCCGAGGACACTGCAAAGTCCGTGCCAAGTCTCGGGGATGTTCGAATCCGACGATGGGTTTGGGCGCGCCGTGACTAGAGCAGCAGTTGGGGAACTGGATTAGGGCCCGTGACCGGGGCAAGGAGCTCTCTATCCATCCTTGGGATGGGTGAGAGTTGTTTTGTTCTCTGAAGTGCGGGCATTGGCCAACGAACCTTCATCCCTGACTTTCACCATTGACCTCCAATATCCGGCTCATGCCCGCATCTTCCGATTTGTCCAAGACGGTGCCATGAAGGCGGAGAGGGAGGTCGGTCGAATGAGCGGGAGCACGGACACAGTCCGCAGAGTCGTCGCCAATCAGGCTCAATGGGTCGACCAAGTGCCGTTCATCATAGAGGAGCCGCTTCCCATCATCGGTCAGTCCCGAGAGGCCGAGGAAATCCGTAGATTTATTAGACTCCACGCCGACGCGGTCCAGGCCAGGGTACTGATTGGCGGGAAAACGGGGACCGGGAAGGAGCTTTTAGCCCGCCATCTCCATATTCTAAGCCCCAGACGACGAGCGCCCTTTGTTGCGATCAACTGCGCTGCAATCGCCGGTGGGCTCGTGGAGAGCCACCTTTTCGGACACGTAAAAGGGGCGTTTACGGGGGCGGATCGGAACCGAAAGGGGTGTTTTGAGCTTGCCCACCGTGGCACTTTGGTTCTCGACGAAATCGGGGAACTCCCGCTCGAGATCCAGGCCAAGCTTCTCCGGGCCCTAGAAGACAGCCTCATTTTTCCCGTAGGGGCGGAACTGCCCATCCTGATTGACGTCAGAATCGTAGCCGCGACCAATCGCGACCTGGATCAACGCGTTCGCGAAGGACTCTTCCGCCAGGATCTCCTCTACCGTTTGCGCACAGCCGAGATAATCCTTCCGGAACTGCGAGCGCGCAGTTCAGACGTCCCCGAGCTGGGCGCAGCCTTCTTGAAATCTGCAGCCGCACGATTCGCGAGGTCCTTGAGGTGTCTGAGTGAAAACGGTACCAAGTCCCTGATCGAGTACGACTGGCCCGGGAATATCCGAGAGTTGCAACATGAGATGGAACGACTGACGCTTGTCGGAGGCGGCCCGATAATTGCCGCGGAAGAACTTCATCCTCGCATTCTAGGAATCACCTCCAAGGGTACTCTCCGAGGAGATCCCGAAACCGAATCCGAGCAGATTGTTCGCTTGCTCGGTCAGTATGCTGGAAACCGCCAGGCTGTCGCTCAGGCGATGGGCATAGGGCGGTCGACTCTCTGGCGAAAAATGCGGGAGTATGGAATCAGGCACACCTTCGGGCAAGGCGTGTAAGTGCCAGAGCCCAAAAGGCAAGTCGAAGACCCAGCACACTTCGCTGAAGTGAATCAACCGTTGACACACATGTCTCAACAGGTGATTCGCTCGCTTCTCGATGCATCGACCATTCTCCACGTTGGGAGTTCGCTCAGGGCTCCAAAACTGACAGGGCGACGGCGTTCAATCGACTGCTGTTCGCTCTGACCGCGGCAAGCACTTTGCGTATAGCCGTTCTGTGCTAGATAGCCCTGTCGTCCTGATTGGTGATGCGGATGCAGATTCTGCGAGTAGGTTGACTGGACAATTGGGAGATCACCTCTATCTGGTGCACGCGCGCAATTCCAGCGAAGTCGTGCGATATGCGAAGAAGTTCAAGCCGGATGTGATCTTACTCTGTGACAGTATCAAGTACGGCAGGCGCGGTGGGGAAGGCCTTCTGCCCGTTCTCCTTGAGCAGTCCCCAGCAAGGGTCATTGTGCTGACCGAAGGCTCGGAATCTCCAGGAAGGGGCCGTTGGATGGAACTGGGCGCTAGCGATTGCGTTCCTCATCCGACGAAGTACTCCAAGAGAGTGATCGGTCTTACCAAGCGTATTGAGGATCTTACAGCGAAGAATCGAGCGGGAGGGTAGCCGGCGCTCTTCCGCGATGGACCAGGGGACCTTCGCCGAAGCGACGCCGGTTTAGGGATGGTATACGATTTCCTCATCGTCGGCGCCGGTGTGTTCGGGGCGACTATGGCTCGCGCCCTGCTGGACGCTGGAAAGCGGGTCCTCGTCATTGACAAACGACCCGTCATCGGGGGAACGCTCTTCTCGGAGCGGGTAAGCGGCGTTCTCATCCACCGGCACGGTCCTCACATACTTCACACGAACAACCTGGAGATTTGGAACTTCATCACCCGTTTCACGAGGATCATCCCTTATCGGCATCGCGCCAAGAGTCTTCGTGATGGGGTTATCTATTCGTTTCCGGTAAACCTCCACACACTAAACCAGAGGTGGGGAACTCGGACCCCCATGGAGGCCGCAACGGCTCTACGACGGGTAAGAAAGCCGAGATCCCAGGGGGCGAGCGACTTGGAGAGCTGGGTTAAGTCCCAGGTTGGCGAAGAACTTTACGAACTTTTCTACGAGCATTATACCCGGAAGCAATGGGGACGTGATCCGGCCGGGATCCCTGAGTCCGTCGCTCGTCGCCTCCCCATCCGGACCGACGCCAATGACGACTACTTCGAGGATGAATTCCAAGGCCTCCCGGCTGAGGGGTTTACTCCGATGATCCGGGCCATGCTCTCAGGTAGTGACGTACGCCTCGACGCGGACTTTCATCAGGACCGAGCCTTTTGGAAGTCGCAGGCCCGAACCATCGTCTATAGCGGTTCCCTCGATGATCTCTATGCTCGCGATCTTGGCCGGCTTGAATACCGGTCTCTAAAGCTCCGCACCGAAGTCCATACCGGTAGCTTTCAAGGTTGTCCTACCATGAACTACCCGGACCCGAAAACTCCCTGGACTCGGATCACCGAATTCAACTACTACCCGCCGAACCGGCCTGGTGGGCCTTCGGTGATCATGAAGGAATACCCGGAAGCCTACGATGGAACGAACGAACCTTATTACCCCATCAATGATGCGCGTAATACCCGACTTGCAAAAACCTACCTGGAGCGTGCACGGAGCGACGGCTTCGTTGTTGGCGGAAGATTGGGGTCCTATCGCTACTACGATATCCACCACGTCATCGCCCAAGCGCTCAAGATTGCCAGAATATTGGCGCGGCGCGGAGAACGAACTCCCATGGCCGATGAAGTCCTTCTGCACGCGAACGGATAGGAGCTCCAAAGTCGGGCGATTGTTCACCTATTCATCTTGGGGAGGTGTCAAGTGAAGTACTTGGTCTTCTTGGCGCTATGTGTGCTGATTCTGGTTGGAACTTGGCTCTTCCTAGGGCGTGCAGCCGACTTTCCTCAAGCTTCTGAGGCCCCAGCTTCAGTCAGCACAAACGCTCCCTCAGTTGCCCGGCTCAAGCTTCCGACAGATACCGGCAACCACCGGGCTCTCCTCGCCTCGGCGCAACAACTCAAGAATTCTGCAGTTTATGATGCCAAGGACTGCGCGCGCCTTCTGCAATACTTGGTCACCACCCTGACCAAGGATGAGTGGTGTGATATCTCTACCCTCGTGTTCTCCGGTTGGCAAAACATCATTCTCCGCAAAGAGGGACGAGAGTTGCTCGCTCCGTTTCAGGACGCCTTCTACAATCGAATCCTGAGAGAAAGTGGTCCCGAAGTCCTCGACAGCCTCTTCACGGAAGTAGCCAAAGATTCTAAGGATAAAGCGAGCGTAACCTTGCTCGTTGACCGGTTGTTGCAGGAATCGCTCATCACCACTCCCTTCGAGACGTCACGCCAAGCGAGTGTAATTTGTTCTTTCATGCGCAGAAGTGACTTTTGGATTGCTCAAGCATGTCTTTCCAAAGTCCAATGGACGGCGGGACAATCAGAACTCAACTCCTCAGCCCTTCCCGTCATAACGTGCGTCGACATCTGCGAACGCGCCGAGCGCGGGAATTACGAGATCGCCCCGGTCATCCAATCATGGTTTGCGGCGCACGTCGTGCCTCCTACGTCCGATTCTCTCGTTCCACAGGTGATCCGCTCCTCACTCGAATCGATCATCTTCCGGGTTGTTACACCCGGGGGTGTTCGTGCCGGATTTCCCGCCTGCACTACACTTCTGGATGATTCGGTGGGCATACCGCATGCGGAAGAGTTCTGGGGGCGAATGCTCGAACTGCTCTCTCAGCAAAAGAATGAATCCTTCGAGAACTGCATGGAGACGACGGTCCCCTTCCTGAGCGCGTTCGCGGCGAAATTTAAAGATGCCAAGTTTGAGAGCCAATATTGGGTCGACTTCTCCTCCGATATTCCGCAGGACCGGGGGGCCCCGAGCCGCCGGATTGCCTGCCTCCTACACGCTCTTGAGGCCGCGCCCGATGGTGAAGCTCGGGTGGATCTCGCTAACAAACTTTCCGTGGAATACAAGGGCATCTCTGATTTCACCAGCGCCCGCCAGATATTGGAAGAGACGGCCGGGAAGGTGTCGGGCGCAGCGGCAAAGGAAGCTCTTGCAGCGGCGTTGCGGAGTCTTAAGCGAGGGGAGGATAGTGAAGACGTGCGCCGCCGGGAAGAGGAACAAAGGGTCGACCGGGGCCGTGCCAAGGAACGTCTCAGCTTCATGAAAGATCAACTCGCCCGCGCCAGGAAGGAAAATAAGCCACCCGAGGATATCCGATCCTTGGAGGGAGTCGTTCGAAATCTCGAACAACACGTCGGCGAGTAGGGAATGGGTGGCGAAAGTAACACTGCCATGACCGACAAGGATTGTCCACCGGCGCCTGATCGCCCCTCCGGATCTTCCTCAGAACCCTTTCGAGATTGGCTCGGTCGGTGCCTCCTGGGGGAAAGTCCCATGATGCGCAGGGTGCGGGAGCGGATCATCCGCGCGGCGGCGCAAGACTATCCAGTCCTGATCGTAGGAGAGACGGGAACAGGGAAGGACGTGGCCGCCAACGCCATACACCAAGGAAGCTCTAGGAGCAAGAAGGCTCCGGTGGTGGTGGTCGCCGGGGGACTCGGGGATACCGCGTGGAGTCTTCTCTTTGGACACCGGAAAGGCGCCTTTACCGGCGCCATGGGCGCCCACCCTGGGCTCTTCCTCACGGCCTACGACTCCTCGATCCTCTTTGAAGACATCTCCGACCTACCCCTGCGGCTTCAGCCAATGCTCCTACGCGCAATCGAGCACGGGTATTTTCGTGCATTAGGTGCAGAGCGGGAGGTGTTTTCCAATGCTCGGGTCATTGCAAGTTCCAATTGCTCCTTTCAGGAAGAGATTTCCAGCGGCAGGTTCCGAAGTGACCTTTTCGAGCGCCTATCCGTCTTTAGGATCGAAATGCCGGCGCTTCGGGATCACTTAGATGATCTCCAGATCTATCTCACTCATTTTCTAAAGAAGCATTCCTCTCAGACCGAGCCTCCCAAGAGTATCTCCGATGAGGCGCTCAATCTACTTTATGAATACTCTTGGCCGAGAAATGTTAGAGAGCTTGAGCACGTCCTCCAGCGGGCTTCGATCGAGACGGAGGGAGAAACGGTCGGGGCCGACGTCCTTGTCGACGTGTTGGCGAAGGGGGTCGAGCGGGGTCCCACCTGTAGGCCCGGAAGGAGTTTCCTATTCGTGGACGCACACACGCTGAAGCGTACGCTGGCAACCACGCGGTGGAATAAGCGCGAGGCAGCGCGCAGGCTCAAAATATCTCCCAACACTTTGTATCGGCTCATGGAGTTCCATGGGCTTTCCAGACAGGGAGAATTGACGTTGGACGGACGACTTCAGGCCGACTCGCTATGACGCCGGACAGAGCTTCCCTAGCGAATGAAGAGCGTGATCCCGACGGAGCACAACGACTTGACATCGACAAACTCTGGGAAAGCGAGGGCTCTTGAAGGATATCTGCTTCGGTGCGGCCATCTTCAGGCGAAGCGCGTGCCTCGTCCGGTTACAGCGAGAGGGGCGCAGAACGACCTTCTCTCTGGAGCGTCGCCTGGAGCGCACTCCGGGAAGTGATGTTGGAGAGATCCTATCTCTGCTCCTCTCCGAACTCACGGGCATCTCGGGTCCCCCAAATCTCGGGCTGGCCCTGTCTCCTTCTGACTTGGCCTGCGCGGATAGCTGGACCATTCCCTCCGGTGCGAGTGCGTCTGCTGGTCCACGGATCGCGTCTACCCTCTGTGAGACGCGGTGCGTTTCTGGGACCTTGGAGAATCTTGTCGTGGATGCGGTCATTGCGGGGAACTCCATTCAAGCCGTGGCAATCGATCGCAGTATGGCGCAAAGACTCGAGGGTGCGATAAAGCGGTGTCGACCCAGGCTCATCAGCTCCGTTCCTTCCGTACTCGCCCGGGTGTTCGGCTCGGCGACGTTTTCTCAAAGCGGGGAGCGCTTTATCCTGGAGACACGAGGCAGGGTCGCATCATGGCGATCCTACCCCGTCGACGAGCCCGACGAGGTGATAACGCTGAAGTGGGGCAGCCAAGTGGTCCCTCCGGACGAGGCCGTCGCCTTGGCGGCCGCGGTATGTGACGCCGAGGCCGTTCCCAACCTAATGCTTGCCTTGCCGGGAGTAAGAAAGACCTTTGTTCATCGCTTCGCCGAGCCTCTTGTCAACGTGGCAGCGGCTGCGGCCCTTTGCCTGGGGTCGGCAGGGGTTCACTTCGATCGGGAAGCCCGAGTTGAGCGCACTCGGCTGGAAGTCGGCCGACATGCGGAGCGGGACGTGTGGGATAAGGTATTCCCGGGAGGCCCCCACCGGAATGGACAACTCCTCGCGAGCATGAGGGAGCGACTGCGCCTGCTGTGCGATCCGGGGAGCGCCGCCGGACCCGCTTCCGCCCTAGCCTTCTGGGGAGAGATAGGACGCAACATGCCCGACCCCGATACACTCGGACTTTCGCTCGAATCGCTCGATCTGGCTCCTGACGGCGGCCGGCTTACCGGACGCGTCAAGACAGACAAAGAAGACGCGATGAGGAACGCGGCCCAGCTCGAGGGAAAGCTTGGCGAATCCAAGAAGTTGAGTGCGCACGGCGATTACGAGGTACACGGCGGCGAGGTACAGGTGCGGCTCCGAATAGAGTATCGGCCGTGAACCGCCATATCTTAGCGCTCGTCGTGGTGCTTTCCGCAGTAGTGGCCGCCGGAGCATTCGCTTTCCACCGCTACGACACATTCCGGGGCATTCGTCGCACCCGAGAGTTGGTGGAAGCTGAGCTCGAGGCAGCCGTCCACCTGGCACGGCAGCAGCCCCGCTCATTCGGACGTGAGGCCCCTACGATTGCGAACCCCGCAGGTCTCAAAACTCTTGCGGAGAACCTGGCCTCCCGCCGAAGCGTGACGATCGGATACCTGTCCGAATCTGAACGCGAATTGGAAAAGGGACACTCCGAACGGCAGGTCGTCATCCGAGTAATCAATGTTCCGCACGCCAGCCTCGTCAGATTTCTGAGCGAGTTGGAGGAGCAGGGCGCGGGTGCGAAAGTGAAGGAGATCCACCTCCGCCCTTCCCGCGATCTCCCCGAAACCTATGAGGAATCGGAGGTCGTCCTTTCCAAGGTCTACACCATCGCCGGGAGAGACAAGCCGTGAGACGCCAAGATCGCGGTGTTGCCCTCGTTCTCGTCCTAGGAGCGGTCGTCTTGTTGACGCTTCTCGCGGTTGAGCTCGCTTCAACGGCAAGCGTTTCTTGGCTACGGATGACCCGGACGGCACGGGACGCAGCCTTCCGGCGCCTTGTGGACTCAGCAAGCGAGGTAGCCCGGGGGCTCATAGCCGAACCCGAGCCAGTCTTCGTTACTCATTGGGGTCAAAAGTGGAACTGCGAAATCCTGTTTTCGCTGCGCCCGGGAGAGGGGGCCTCTGTCCGGCTCGAAGACGAGAGTGGGAAACTCAACATTGCACAGGCGATTTCGCACCCTGCTCAGTCGGTTGCCATCGCAGAGGCGGTAGTCCGGCTCTTCTCTTATCTTGCCCGGCACGAAGGAAGAGGGGAAAGTTTTTGGCGGGCAGTAGCACGCAGAGTTCTTGATCGCATTTCCTACCGCGACCCTCTTCTCACGCTCGACGGGCTGCGGGAAACGGGCTTGGACTCCGAACTCCTTTTCGGACCTAACGGCGTTTCTCGTTACTTGACCTGTTTCGGCGATGGAAGGATCAATCTGAATACCGCTCCAAGGCCAGTCCTCGCGTCCCTAGATTCCGACCTTGATGACGAAATGATCGAACGGATTGCCCACTACCGAGGAAAAGGGGAGGGCGAATCCGGGTCCTACAAGGTCTTCCAAACCCCCGAAGATCTCATCTTGGTCGAAGGCATCGTCAATCGCAGTGTCGGGGCCGACGGTCAGGCTCGCACAAAACGAAGCCTCCTGGAGAAGGTCCAAGGACTGGTGACGGTAAGGAGCGACTGCTGGGGGGCTAGAATCGCGGCCACGACAGAAGGGCGCTCTCGCTTGGCCTGGGCATTTTTTCTGCCGGACGGAACTCGCCTCACGCTCGAGGAACTCCTTCCATGACGCGTTCGGGCGAAAAGATGCTGAAGAGGGCCCTTTGGACCCTGTTCGCCTTTCTGGCTGCGGCTGGCTGGGCCACCCTTGCAGAAGCGCTCTTCGCCCGGCGTCCGATTCAGACGTTAGCAGTTCCGGATCTTGCAGTCCTGCAAGAGGTCCAGGACGCACAAGTCGACGCGACAGGGGGTGGTCTCGTGGAGCGGCGGTTTACCCGCCTCGTAGTGAAGCCCACCCAACTCGTTTCCTCCAGCAAACCTGTCGGCGTCCCGCTTGACAGCCTAATCAAACTCACCGGACTCCTCGACTTCGGGGGGATAAAGCCCACTCTCGCCGTGATCGAAGCGATCGGCGAGTCCAAATCCTATAGGGCGGGGGACCATGTGGGCGAGACCGGGGTTGTGATCAAGGACATCCGCGACTACGTCATCGTGGAGTTCCAGGGGAAGAGGTTCAAGATGACGTTCGCGGCCATTCAAGAACTCCCGGCAAACACCGTCGGAAAGGAGTAGATCGTACCGTGGCCATTAAGAAGGGCCTCTTGGCATGCACCTTGGCCCTCTGGCTATTGGCATTCTTGGGAGCACCCGCATGCGCCTCGCCGCAACAGCAGGACGAGGAAAAGGTCAAAGTCAGTTTCGTAGGTATCGAACTTGAGGCACTCGCCCAACAGGTCGAGCGCGTGACTAAGAGGAGCTTCATTGTCCAGGAGCAGCTTCTTAAGGGTAAGAAGGTCACCCTGCAATCCGAAAAGCCCATTACCCCCGACGAATTCTATCGGGTCTTTCAGTCCGTCTGTCTGATGCATGGATTCGCCCTGATCCCGGCTCCCGAGCAGAACATCAACTTGGTGAAGATCGTTCCGGCACCGCAGGCCGCCAAGGAGCCCGGCGCGCAGCCTGTCCTCTCCCGTGGCCAGACGCTTCCGGCAGGCGACGGGGTGATCTACTACGTAGTCACGCCCAAGCATGTGTCCGCCGCCAAAGCCATGGCCGTCATCAATACCGCGATCTCCCCTACGGGCGTCGTCACCCCGGTTCCAAATTCCGATCTGGTGCTCGTGATCGATGCCGCAACGGCCATCGGGCGCGCGGAAAAGCTGCTCGCGATCCTCGATGTGCCCGGAGAACCCATCGTCGTCCTGCCCGTCCCCCTCGACTTCCTGGCGGCATCCCAGGCGAAGACTCAGATCACGGAGTTCATCCAGGCCCTCGACAAGATTGCGAGCGGCGAAACCGGCCGCAGCCGGCTTGAGATCATGACGGATGACCGCCTGAACCAAATCCACCTGATCGGACATGCCGACGAGGTCAAGCGCGCCCAGGATTACCTCAAGACCCTCGACCGGCAATTGCCCTCGGTGCAGCGGACGATCGCTTATTACCGGCTGAAGAACGTGGCCGCGAAGGATATTGTCGACAACGTTCGCCAGTTTCTAGGTCTCCCGGCATCCAGCCGTGGATCGGACCGCAAGAAGACGGCCTCCGGAAACTCGCCGGTGTCGGGAAAGCCCAGCCGCGAGCTCACCGGAGGCCCGACGCTTCCGTTATCGGTAGTACCGCCTGCACGCCCTCGAGAAGAGCCTGTCGAACCGGGGGGACCGGCACCCCAAGAAATGAACCCGGGAGCCCCTTCTCAAAAACCATCCCCGACCGGAGACGTCGAGGTGTTTGCCCTCGATGCCCAGAACTCCATCGTGGTGATCGCCAACCAGGCGATCCACGAAGAAGTGAAGAAGATCCTCGAGAACTTGGACCGGCGCCGTCCCCAGGTGCTGATCGAAGTGGCCATCCTGCAGGTGACCGGCGACGATTCCCTGGAATCCGGCGTCGACATTCTCTTCAAGAACGGCAACGGCTCGATCGCAGGAGGCGTCGGTTCGGGTCAGGCGGGAGGAAGCGCCTTCCCGACCCCGCCGGATCTGCCGAACTTTTCGGGGGGCGCGCTCCGGTATCTCAAGACGGACGAGATCTCCGCGCTGATCAAGCTGGTCTCGACGCAGTCTCAGGTCAACATCCTGAGTCAGCCGCTCCTGCTGGTGAACGACAACGAGGACGCGAACTTCACGACGAAGGTCAGCGAGCCGACGACCGTGACGTCGCAGGGCACCTCGACGACGCAGACGTCCTTCGCCGGCTTCGCTGATGCGACGACGAGCCTGACGATCACGCCCCAGGTTTCGCCCGACGGCTACATCAACCTGAAGATCGCCCAGAGCTTCGAGGAGTTTTCGGGACAGGGCTCGGGCAACGGCGTCCCGCCTCCGAAGGTCTCCAACAATGTCATGACGATGATCACCGTGCCTGACCGCCACACCGCGATCCTTGGCGGCTTCACCCGCGATTCGGCGACCGACACCAAGACCGGCGTCCCCATCCTCATGGACATCCCCCTGATCGGCTGGCTGGCCGGCTCCCGGACGGTGAGGATGACGAAGAGCCGTCTCTACCTGTTCGTCCGGCCGCGCATCCTTTCGATCGACGGCTTCGAGGATCTGAGGGCCGTGTCGCTGGAGAAGGCGCGCAGCGCCCAGCCGCTGATCACGGATCCGAGGATGCGGACCGAGGTGAGAGGCGCGCTGCTGCCCAAGGATAATGGCGTCCGCGAGGCGCCGCTGCCCTTCGAGGAGCGGAAGTGACGGAGATCGTCGTCCCGCCCGAATTCCTGGAGCGCATCCCGCTGCGCTTTGCGCGGGAGAACGCCGTCATCGCGATCGGACCTAATGTCCTTGCGCTTGGGAAGCCCGACCGGATCTGGGCCGCGGACCGCATCGCCTACAAGCTGGACCGCGAGTGCACAATCGTCGAGATGGAGGAAGCTCAGGTCCTCGACCTCATCCACCGCGCCTATCACGACAAGTCGAAGCAGGTCGACCAGGTCGCCCAGGAACTGACTCCCGACGCCCAGACCGGGGAAGTGGTGCTGGCGGAAGACGTCCTCGACCTCGACGACAAGGCGCCCGCGGTGAAACTCGTCCACGCCGCGCTGCTCCAGGCGATCCGCCAGCGGGCGAGCGACATCCATATCGAGCCCGGCGAAACCGGGCTTCGCGTGCGCTTCCGCATCGACGGCGTGCTCTACGACCGCGCCCTGCTGAGACGCGAAGCGCAGGACGGCGTCATCAGCCGCATCAAGGTCATGGGCAAGATGGACATCGCCGAACGCCGCCTTCCCCAGGACGGCGGCGTGACCATCCGCGTAGGCGACCGCCGCATCGACCTGCGCATCGCGACGCTGCCAAGCCAGCACGGCGAACGCGTCGTCCTACGTCTCCTCGACAAGACGACGGGACTCTTGTCGTTGGAAGGCGTCGGCTTCGCGGACGCGGACCTCCGCAACGTGAAGCGCATTCTCGAACTGCTGCACGGGATCGTCCTGGTCACGGGTCCGACCGGCAGCGGCAAGACGACGTCGCTCTATGCGATGCTCGCGTCGCTCAACTCGGCGGAGCTCAACATCCTGACCCTGGAAGATCCCATCGAGTACCAGCTGCCGGGCATCACTCAGACGCAGGTCAACGCGCGGAAGGGACTGACATTCTCCAAAGGTCTGCGTTCGATTGTCCGACAGGACCCCGACATCATCATGGTCGGCGAAATCCGGGACCTGGAGACCGCCACGATCGCGATCCAGTCCTCTCTGACCGGTCATCTGGTGTTTTCGACGCTTCACACGAATGACGCGCCTTCGTCGATCACGCGACTCCTGGACCTGGGCGTCGAGCCCTATCTCGTCGCCAGTTCGCTGAACGCCGTCCTCGCCCAGCGCTTGGCGCGCACCGTGTGCACCCGCTGCAAGGAGTTCGTTCCGCTGGACGACACTGCGGCGCGGATCAAGGGCTGGTCGGTGGAAGATCTGGCCTTCCTGAGGGGGCTGGGATGTTCTTCAGTCCCCAAGGGGAAGGGCTGCGACGCCTGCTTCAGCAGCGGCTTCTTCGGCCGGACGGCCTTCTTCGAGCTGCTCGTCCTGAATGACCACTTGCGTGACATGGTCGTGAAGCGGTCCTCCGCGGGCGATCTGAAGCGCGCTGCTCTCTCGAAGGGATTCCTCACGCTGCGCAAGGACGGCCTGCGCCGGGTGGCGGCAGGACTGACGACTCTGGACGAGGTGTGGTCCGTCACCCAGATGGACCTCGAGTGATCCGTGCTTTATCGATACGAAGCCGTTGATTCCGCCGGGAAGACTTCGACCGGCACCGCGGAAGCGGGCTCGCCGGCGGACGCGCGCGCCCAGCTGCGGGATCGGGGCCTGATCGCGTTTGAAGTCCGCCAGGCGGTGCCCGAGGGCAAGAAGGAGTCGAAGTCCGACGGGGTGTCGTGGCTCAATCTGTCCGGACGCCGTCTCGACCTGCTCACCCAGTCGATGCGGCATCTCGCGCTTCTGTTGAAGGCCGGCGTGCCGCTCGGTCAAGGACTCGGAGTCCTCGCTCAGCAGATTGAAGACAAGCTGTTCCGCGAAGCGTTCGAGCAGGTGGCGTCTCAAGTCAAGGAAGGAACGGACTTCGACGCCGCCCTCGCACAGCATTCGCAGTATTTCCCGGACCTCGTGATCCACGTCGTCCGGGCCGGCGTCCAGGCCGGCGAACTGCCTAAAGTCCTGATCGAACTGGCGGCTTACTACACTCGCCAGAAGAAGATCCGCGATCGCGTCGTGTCTGCGCTGACCTATCCCGCGCTGATGTGCATGGTCGGCGGCCTGGTGCTCGTGTTCCTGCTGGGCTTCGTGGTGCCTAAGGTCACGTCGGTGCTGCTGGAGCAGAAGCGCGTGCTCCCCTGGCCCACGGAGGTGCTGCTGTGGGTCAGCGGAATGGTCACCGCGTATTGGTGGGCGCTCCTGCCGACGGTCCTCGTCATGGGGTACTGCCTGCTTCGATACTTCGCCACCGATCGCGGTCGTCGTCTGAGAGACCGAATCCTGCTGCGCGTGCCTGTCCTGGGCGATCTGTTTCGCAAGCAGATCGTCGCTCGCTGGGCGGGAACGATGAGCACGCTGCTTTCTTCAGGCATCCCGGTTGCCCAGGCCTTGTCGGCGGTTCGCGGCGCCGTCGGCAGCGCCGCCCTCGCGGAAGACATCGGACGGCTGGAGAAGGAAGTCATCGAAGGAGCCAGCCTGTCGGAGGCCCTGAAGCGCAGCACCGTCCTGCCCGCCGCGGTGGGCTTCGTTGCAGGCATCGGAGAGGAATCCGGCGACCTGAACGAGGTGTTGCGCGACGTCGCCGACAGCTACAACGACGAAGTCGACGTCGCTTCCGGCCGACTCACCGACCTGCTCAATCCCGTGCTCATCGTGGTGCTGGGTCTCGTCGTAGGATTCATCGTGGCAGCGATCCTGCTTCCTATCACCGATTTTTCAAACGTTCAATAGGCTCAACCATGAAGAAAGTAGCGGGCTTCACCCTGGTGGAAATGATCGTGGTGATTGCGATCATCGGGATTCTGGCGACGCTCGTCGTGGTGCGCTATTCCGGACAGACCGACCAGGCAAAGGTCGCCGCCGCGAAGTCCCAGCTTGCCCAACTAGAAGGGGCAGTGATCTCCTTCCACTCCAACGTGGGAAGACTACCGAGCGCGCTGACGGAACTGGTAGATCGACCCGCGAGTGCATCCAATTGGCAGGAGGGCGGCTACCTCAAGGGAAAGAACGTCCCGAAAGATCCCTGGGGAACCGAGTACGTCTACCGCGTGAACGGGCGCCGGTTTGAGATTCTCTCGCTAGGCGCAGATTGCAAAGAGGGAGGAACAGGGGTGGATGCAGACCTTTCAAACGAGGGACAGGACGCAAAGAAATGAAGGAACGCGGCTTCACTCTTATCGAGTTGACGATAGTTCTCGCAATCCTCGTAATCGTCTCCGGGGTTCTCATCACAAGACTTCCGGGCTGGTCGAGCAGGCAGGCGCTTCGCTCCTCCGCGCGCGTTCTTGGGAATACCATCCGCACCTGGCGCGAGCGGGCACGAGCGGATGAAACCCCGTATTCTCTCGAATTCAGCGGGGGTAGCTATCAAGTGCTCCTTGGAAATGAAGTCCTTCGTAAAGGCCGCCTGGGGGAGGGCGAGGAATTTGAATCCGACGTCCCGCGATCCCTTATCCTTCGAGCCCGGGGGATTCTGCCAAAGACACCGCTAACGATCCAAAACCGTCGTGGCGAGCGAATTACGATCGTGCCGGGGGTGCTCATCAATGAGATCGAATATCAGGAACCGAACTGACAAGGGATTCACTCTGGTGGAGGTTCTGGTCGCCCTAGCGATCGCAGGAGGGGCGCTCCTTCTTCTCATTTCCTCGAGCATCGCGAGCTTCAGGAAGTGCACGGAGACGCGGACCCGAGAGCGACTTCTGCGAGTTTCGGAAAGCAAGTTTGCGGAATACAAGGTAGGGGCGGAGCGGATGACCTCGGGCTCTCTGCCAGGTCACCCAACCCACTCCTGGGCTGTTCGCACGTCTCATGAGGACCTCGCTCCACTCCAGAAACTGGTCCGCATCAGCTTTCTTGTCCGCGACCAAACAGGATTGGTGTTCGAGTGGGCGGAGTTTCGCGATAATGCGGACGGTGGTCCGTGAGGGACGGATTCACTCTAGTCGAGATCATGGTGGCCACTGCGATCGGTACGATCATCATACTCGGCGTGTCAGCTGTAACGCAGTCACTTACCAGAACCGCAGAGCGGCAAAAGCTGGAATCACGCAGTGATGAAAGCCGAGCACGGGCAGTGGATCTCCTGCGGCAGGACTGGCGTGGCCGATTGGGGAGCCCTCAGCGCAAAGGGAGCTTGCCATTAGAGGAATGGTGGTATTACTTCTTCACAACCGCGGATGCCATGGGGAGTGACGCTCCTGCGGCTGGAATCAAGGTCGCCTGGTGGATTTCTCCGAAAGGGCTCTTCAGGATAGAGGGGAAATCCGAAGTAATGCTCGTGCCCGGACCTCTTACCCTTGAGTTCTGGAATGGGACTTCGTGGAAGGCCGAGCCTGCGCCGGGAACCAAGGCGGTCCGACTCAGGCTAATGAATCCGGCTGAGACCGTAGTACTTCGCTAGTACCTTACTGTCCCATCCGGGCAAGGGGAAAGCCCTCAGCTTCCAGCTGAAGCCTTCAGGAGGCCCGCAGGGCCGGAACCAGAATGAGCCCCATCCGAAATCTCAAGCCTCTCCTCTTACTCTTGGCGCGCCCAAGGTAAGGTCGGCTTTAGCCGACCTGAGCGCGCGCCGAAGCCACCGGCTTCAGCCGGTGGTGGATTCACTTTGTTGGTTGGGAGAGTCGTAGGACCTCGGCCTCGACGGACTTCCGATCGGCCCACTCCGGAGGCGCTAATTCGAGCGCCCTACGAAAATCTGCAAGTGCAGAGGGGCTATTGCCCTCCGCCGAATGGGCCAAGCCCCGGCCTGCAAAGGCCGAAGCATATCTGGGATTGATGCGGATCGCCTCGGTGAAATCGGCTATGGCATTCGCGCAGTGTTTCAGCAGAAGGAATGAGACACCACGGTTGTAGAACGGTTCCGCCAGTCCCCCATGGATAGCAATAGAGGTTTTGTAGTCCAGCACAGCGCCTTCAAAGTCCCGAAGAGCTGCCCGAGTGAGCCCCCGGTTGTTGTATGCTCTGGCATGATTCGGATCGTTCTTGATTGCTGATGTAAAATCCTCGATGGCCGCTTCAAAATCACCTTGATCGTACCGGTTGGTACCCCGGGTAAAATCCTGTTCGGCTCTGCCAAGATCGGGCCCGCTCCCTGCACAACTTGCCTGAATCAGGAACAGAGTGAGCATCTTTAGCGGTTTCACGATCGTTGATCCTATCGAATGGTTCGCTTCCGGGCAAAGCTTCGCAGCTTTGCATTTCTGGCTGCGCCCGTCTCATCATCCATGGGCGTTCTGAGGTGTTCAACGTGAACATCTCAGCACGACTGTGAACGCCCCCTGTGATCCCGTGGGTTTGATCGAGGAAGCCTGATCGTCACTCGCCCACCATTGCGTTCCAGCAGGTTGGGTCCATCCGTCACGCAAGAACGCCAGTTCATCTGCCTATGGCCCTTTCCTTGCTATGTCCTTGTACCTGGGGACGGGGCAGAGTCCGTCCCGATCGACAGGACCGATGAGGAAGGGAGACGGGAATGTCCAAGCGGATCGCTTCGTGGGCTCTTGGGATCGGCGCGCTCGCGTTTATGGCCGCCCTCACGCTTCTGACGCCGCGCGCGACCACGGCGGCCACCTCATCTCGAGCCGCCATGCAAAGTTCTGGATTCCCGCTCATGATCTACGCCAAGCATCATCCTCCCGGCGAAGGGGGAGGAACGGTGGTCATGCCGGGTCAGCCGGAACTCCCGCACAATGACAGCCACACGGGCGGCAACTGCTCGGGAGGCAGCTTGGTAAATTACTTCAGCGGGGAGATTATCTTCCAGACTACGGACATAGAGTCAAAGGGATTTGGCGGCTGGGGAGTCACACTGGATTACGCCACGGTGCTCACGAACGCGAGTTACCCAGGGAATGCCAATGACTTCCCGATAGGCCAGTTCTGCATGATGCAATGGCCCCGAATCGTGATTGATCCCTGGAGCCAAAAGTGGATTGCCGTGACGGGAGCGCGCCATACCGCGGCGTTTGATCCTAGCAACAGCTATAACCCTATGTTCTTCCACGCGGAAAGTCTGTCATTCGACAACGTCGCCCACGAGTTGACGGTTCTCGACGGCGCAGGCAACCGGACCATCTATTACCAGTTCGGGGAGATTCTGCCCAACGGCGCCAACGTGGGTGGCCTGTTCAAACGGTATTACGATGCCTTTGGAAACGTCACCCAGGCCACCTGGGTGCCATACGATAGCCCAACGGGCCTCATTCACTACCCGCGGATCTCGCTCATCCAGCGTTCGTACACGTCCGGCGGAAATACCTACTCCGAGAACTGGAATTACTCCTGGTCCCCGGCGACGAATCAGTTCTCGCCGCTTCTCTCCGACGTGCGCCTGACCCAAACGTTCAACAGCAATCCTGCCGTGCCCGTCCGCAGCGTTATTTACACCTACGATACTTCAGGCAATCTCAGCCGAGCTTACATTACCGGAGGCGGATACCCGGAGACGAAGTACTACCGTTACTACCCAATTCTACCGGGTAGCGGCTTTATTGGGCTGAAGTATGCCGTTATGGGAAGAGGCTACGAACGGCTTAAGGCCGCATATGGAGGAAGCGACTCGACCGTGGACGCGGCTGTAGTCCAGAACGGGGACTCCATTGTGGCACCCTATGCCACGCGATTCGCGGCCTACGAGACAGGGATTCATCCGTTGACTTGGTACCCCCGAGTCGTGCAGCAGACTGTTCAGGGTGAGGACACTGCAGGCGGGGAATGCGCCTGTGGGTCGAATGGTACTCAGTCCTCCGACACGTACCTCTACTCTTGGGGTATCGGAAGCGCCTATAACACTTCAAATCTTACCGCTCCGATACTCTATAATTCATATGCCATCAAGATGGTGGAGTCGCTCCCGGACGGGAATTCCAATGTGGTTTATAGCAATGCAGTAGGCGAAGCGATATTCAAAAGATTCTATGAGGCTAGCAGTGGGAGGGAATGGCGCACTTCGATTCAGTACGACGCCAACTCCGGCAAAGAAATCCTTTGTGCCATGCCATCGGCTGTTGCCTCCTACATCGAAACTGGAGATTTTGGAAGCCTGTTCGTTACCCTGAATACAAACTCCGGCCTGATCCAGACGAAAATCTATAATTCGACTCAAGCGGGCACCCCTGGCCCTGGGTATCTTCAGTCTACTTACGTTAAACAGGGGACAAACGACCCATCACCGACGATCCAAAGCACTCTTACCTACACGACACGGACTGGAGTTGGAACCATATATCCGGTCGCGAGCAAAACCCTATATCGAAACACCGGTGGCGGGGGCCCTCAGACAACCAACTATACTTTCGCTTGGCAGGGTTCTACCAATCAAGAACTTAGCAAAACGACTGCGTATCCTGCCGTGACCTCCCAACAGAACGGCGCTGGAGCGAGCGATACTGAAGTGGAGTATTTTGACACGTACGGCCGTCGCACGTGGCTTAAGGACGGAGATGGGTTCATTCAGTATGAAGAATACGACCCCAATACGGCCGCGGTAACGAAGCACATTACGGATGTTAATACCACGACCACACCCGATTTCAGCAATCTACCTAACGGATGGACGACGCCTTCCGGAGGGGGATTGCACCTCAAGACCCTTGCTTCCGTTGATCTCATCGGCCGGCCGACGAGATCAACTGACCCCAACGGAAATCTGACATACCTTGTTTACAATGATGCGACTCGCGAAAAGAGAGTTTATCCGGGCTGGAATACTGCCACCAATAGGCCGACGGGGCCTACACAGATTCGCCGGGAGGACTGGCTCAATAGCTATGTCGACATTCTTACCACGGTCGACCCGCCCACCATGAGTGGTGGCACTCCAAACGTACCTACCGGGCAAGAAGCACTTACGACGGCAAATCTTCGGAGTCTGTCCCGGTCGTACTTAGACCAGGGGGATCGCCCGACAAACATTGATTCGTATTTCTCATTCACAGGTTGGACCTATCCGACTCAAGCAGGCACCCAAGGTACCAATTTCTATCGGAAAACCCTTGGATACGACAATCGTGGTCGCCTAACCAGTGAGGTCGACTGGACCGGTACGATCCGTACCAATGTCTACGACGGACGATGCCGGCTCGTGAGTACCTGGATCGGAACGACCGGCGCGAACAAGATCCAGTTGACGGCGAACGAGTACGATGGCAATCAAGTCGGCGATGATAACCTAACCAAAACGCGCACATTCACTTCGGTGTCTACCAGTCTCGATACCGCATTTGTCTATGACTACCGCGATCGGATCATTCAGAAACGGGGCCCGGACAACGTTGCCATCCAGAGCACTTTAGACAATCTAGGCAATGCAACCGAGGAGAAGGGCTACGCCGATGCCAATAGCAATTTCACGATAGATAGCGGCGAACTCCGTGGGGATACGCAGTCGAATTTCGACGAGAAGGGACAGTTGTATCAGACGATCCGCTTTAATGTCGACCCTGCCACAGGCACGGCGGGGAATACCCTGACCACGAATTACTGGTACAACCACCGTGGGATGAAGATGAAGTCCCGTGGACCAAATGGCGAATTCTCGAAATCACAGATTGACGGGGCAGGCCGAGTCCTGGCGGATTTCATCTCGTTCGACGACTCGGAAACCCAGTACAGCTCAGCCTTCCTAGTGGATGTCGACACGGTGCTCGACGAACTCGTCAACACTTACGATGCGAACGGCAACCTAATCCAGACTACCAAGTATCGTAAGACTCCCGGTTCACCCACCGGTGCGGGCGATTTGGCTGGGTCATGGAGTCCCGCGAATTCTAGACGCACCTACACGGCACAATGGTTCGATGCCGCGAATCGGCTGATGGGTCAAGCGGACTACGGGACTAACGGAAACGCAACTCTGGTCCGCCCCACCTCCCCTCCCGCCCCGAACAGTTCGAGCTACCTGCTTACAACTTACGCCTACGATGATGGGGGACGGCAATATCAAGTGCGCGACAATCTGAATCGTCTGACACAACGATCTTTTGACGGCCTCGATCGTGTAACCACGACGATTGAAAACTATGTTACAGGCAATCCAACGGAGACTTCGCTTGACACTGACCGTAAGACGGAGACTATTTTCGACGCGCAGGGAAGGTTGCGTTCCATGAAGGCCTACAATCCGAAGGGGGCTGGAGCCGGTGTACAAATACAGCAGACCGTATTCCTGTTCGGGACGACTTCAAATCAGAGTACACCGCCCGTCTATCGAAACGACGTTGTGACGGTAGAAATTTACCCGGACTCGGACGACAGTTACACCCTTGGTGGTGACGGTATCACTCCGGTTCCGAATAACGGAACGGACGGCGTTTACGACCGTGTGGAGTATACCTACGACTATGCGAGCCGTAAATCAACAGTCAAGGATCAGCGGCAGGTTCTTCATACATATGGCTTTGATCCTCAGGGTCGAATGGTCACCGATTCTGTGGCTTACGCCTTTTCAGGAACCAGGGTGGACTTGAGTATTCTCAGAAAAGAATACCAGTACGATTCTCTATCCCGCAGGTTGACAGCGAGCAGTTTCAACGCTGCGAGCGGCGGTACCCTTGTAAACCAGGTCCGGTTTACCTATGACGGTTGGGGAAATCCCATCAAACGAGAGGACTCTCACCAGGGCGCGGTTGTTCCGGGAACAACGCCGTCAGTTCAGATGGCATACGCAGACGGTGCTTCTGGCGGGGTTGCCAAATATGTGAGACCCGCCTCCACAACTTATCCCAACGGGGCAATAGTTTATTTCAACTATCCGACCCCGGGCTCTGCTTCTACAGGGGACCACCTGAGCCGAATCGACAACATCGCTCAGGACTCGGCTGGGGTAAGTCAGTATGCCCAATACTCCTACATGGGCGCGAAGACGGTCCTGGACATTAATCACCCTCTTGTGAGTGGGGGATTGGTCTATCGCCAGGGACCCGAAGACAACCCCGGGGCCTGGGACCAGTTCGATCGGCAGATCTTCACTAAGTGGCGGAACAGTGCAATCACGACGACTTTCGATATGTACAACTACACCTATGATAAGGTGAGCAATCGGCTCACCCGCCAGGTGGCTTCAACAACACTTCCGCCTTCCGGCCAGGAGAAGGACGAAGCATACACTCCTGACGGCCTCAACCGCCTCGTAAAACTGAATCGCGGTCTTCTTTCAGGCGGGACAATCACGGATGCCAGCCGGAAGTTCGGCCAGGCCTGGACCTTGGAGTCCATGGGGGGATGGAGGCAATTCCAAGTCGCCCAATCCGGAGGGGCCACTTACAACTATGTCCAGAGCCGCCTTCACAACTCAGCAAACGAAATTGATGACAACAACGCCGACTACAACGGCAATTATTTTCCGAATAGTTCAATCTCTACGACAGGTACTCCCTCTTACACCAGTCCCGTGTACGAAAAGGGCGGTAACACTTACTTGGCTCCCGCCGCTGCTACAAACCGGGTCGCATCCGAAGGCGGGAAATCGTGGTATACGTACGATGCTTGGAATCGACTTGTCGCTATGCAGGCGGATAACGTCGGCGAGTCGGGAGGAACCACAGTCGTCATTTATCAATTCGATGCCTTGGATCATCGGATTGCAAAACTGATCGGTACCACAACTCCCTCCTGGCCACAATTGCCACCAAACTGGGACAGGACGGATTACTACTTCAACTTCAAGTGGCAGTGCGTGGAGGAGCGCCGCAACCTGAACGTTGCCGGCACTTCGACTGTCGCGAACCTTCCCTATGCCCAGTACATTTGGGATCTCATGTACGTCGACGCCCCGGTCCTCCGGAGGAGAAATGCTGACCAGAGCGCCGATGGCAGCTTAGAGGAGATTCTGTACTACACCCGGGATGCCAGCAATAGCACTACAGCCCTCGTTAATCCGGCTGGAACTGTGGTCGAACGGTATGTATATGAAGCCTACGGTCGGGTCACAACCCTTACCGCTGGCTGGGCAGCCCAAGCATCCACGGTCTATGCCAATGAGATCCTCTTCCAGGGGTGCCGATGGGATCCAGAAGCCGCCCTTTACCATGTTCGTGCGCGCGCGTTGCATCCGACGCTCGGGCGCTGGATGCAGAGGGATCCAATAGGATACGACGGTGGCAGCATGGATTTGTATGAGTATGTTGGCGGTCATCCCACCATCATGACCGACCCCTCGGGCCTGTACGGTTGGGAGGACTTCAAGCGTGATGTCGGCTGGACTTGGACGGGGGTCAAGGAAGTGGTGTCGGCGGTCAAGCCAGTGGTGGCGAGCCAGTTTGTTAGCAACGAGACGCTCAAATTTCGTCACCAGATGTACATTAATCGTCCAGGGAAAGTAAACGAAATCATAACTGATCAGATTATTTTGATAGGCTTCAATTTTGTTGGTGTCCCTGGATTTGGTGAATTTGGTGGGTTTGGTGGCAGAGGTGGCAGGGGTGGCAATCGCGAGATGGGCGTCCCCGAGTTCAACCGTGGCGAGACGGGCGCCCAGAAGGCGCCTCAGAATGAAGTGCCGACCAAGGGCGCGGGGAAGCAGGAGCCTCCTAACGTGGAAAGTGTTGATAAGACCTTTCAAACCTATACAAAGACTCGCGAGTCCGACGGGAAGGTGTACTCGGGTAGAACGAGCGGAAGAGGCAAACCTGAAGAAAACGTAGCAAACCGGGACGCGAGCCCACACCACAAGAATGCCGAGGGATATGGGCCCGCGAGGCTTGACAAGTCTTCGTTGAACTCAGATGCTATTCGAGGCAGAGAACAGCAGCTCATCGAGCAAAATGGCCGTGCCAAATCAGAGGGCGGCACATCTGGAAACGACATCAACGGGACTGGCCCGAGGAATTCGAAGAGGGATCAATACCAACAGGCTGCCGAGAAAGAATTTGGTCGCCCTGGTAAGTAGAATTGATACGCCAATGCCCAAGCGAAGACTTGGTGACATCGTCCGGATAGACCTCGGCGATGGCTTTCATGCCTATGCCCGAGTTCTTGAAGAGGCCATATTTGCCTTTTACTCGATAAGGTCAAAAGAGGAAGTAGCCGCAGAGGAGGTCATTCGCGAAAGGGTCGTTTTCCAAGTTCCGGTTATGCGCCACGCGGTAACGCGCGGGCGTTGGAAGGTGATAGGCAATATTCCTCTTGAGGAGAATCTCAAGTCCCCGCGCCCGAGATTCATGCAGGACATCCTTAGTCCTGAGAACTTTAGCATTTACGAAAAGGGGGCAATTAGACCCGCGACTAGAGAGGAGTGCGTGGGTCTTGAGATGGAGGCCATTTGGGAGCCTACCCATGTGGAAGACCGTCTTCGCGACCACTTTGCGGGACGGGAAAATAAGTGGGTGCGTTCACTCAAAATGAGGTGAGGACAGGAAGAACGCACGCGCCCGGACGTCCAGATCTTCCGCAGGGAATATGAAAGTGTAGCAATACAGGAGAGCCGGTCTCTAAAGGTCTTGTTCGATCAGAAAGCGGTTCGTCGGTTGGGTGCTAAGTTCTGCTGAACCCCGGCCACGAGACTTTTTCATGAGCTTAGCATTACCTTGGGTCGCATCGTCAGTAGAATTCTCGGAGATTCACCTTCCCCACCATCTTGTAGCACTTATCACAATAGTGCTCGCCATGGCGCGTCCTGCCAAGTTGCTGTCCGCCTGCCGGTGTAGGTCCCGCCAAGGTAAGCCGAGCCGGCGCCTCATAGCTGACTCCAGTGCGAGGGGGAAATCCCCGGTACCAAGCGGGGCGACAAAAGCCTCTGTAGGAGGAGGGAGCAAGCGTACGACCCGTAACAAAAGTGACCCCCAACGACATCCTGTCAGAGTATCCGCCAGAAAGGGTTTTGGGAGGCCGAGCCGAGTATGTCACGGCGAAGGCAAGAGACTGCGAAGCCCGAGAACGGTTGACCCGCCTCGGGGAAGAACTACCGCAGGACTCCTCCAGGGTTAGCGGACGGGGCGTACAGGGAATAACGGAACAAGAGAGACCCTCCCCGGCAGGCTGAGACGCCGAAGGGGTGCGTATAAGGCGGAGCCGAAAAAGCACTCTGCCGGGAGGGAGTCCGATGAGGTCATGGTACTTTTTTCCGAAAGGACGAACAAACTTGCCGACGGAAGGACCTCTACTTTGATCGGGCGCGGCGAGGCCGGCCGATCCGGCGATTGCCCTCCTCTGGACCTAGCCGATAGGATCGCGTCCCGTAGCAATATCCGTGTCAGGAACAGGATATAAGCCCGGGTGGTCGGGTGCAAAATGTCCGTTCCGAAGATCACCGGTAAGCCGGATGCCTCAATTGGACACGGTTTGCACGGGAGAGGCTGCCGAAAGGCTGCTTTTTAACATGAACACTACCGAGATCGCTCGATTCTGGAAATGGTTCCATCAACGGGCCTCATCACTTTCTTCCGATCCCGGGAAGTACGGTGATGAGATCAGCGAAATGATCGAGCGCTTGCACACTGGGCTCGCTTGGGAGATGGGGGGGCCAAATGCAGACGGGAAATTGGACTTCGTCGTTCGTTGCCAAAACCCGAAAGCGCGATCATTTTGCGAGGAAATCGTCTCCCGTGCCCCGGATTTGCCGGGATGGATATTCTCCGCTTGGAGACCGGCCCACAATACAGCAGGATTTCAGATTCGTATCGCTGACGGTCGGACCTACACGGCGGACCTCTTTACTGCCGATATCGCTGAAGTGAGCCATTGGCCGCTCCTGGATCTTGTCCTAGTATCCCCGGAATTCCGAAAAGATCCGACCCCCCAGGATCGGCACGCCGGATATCTCGTCCTTGACGCTGCGCTGGGCGAGAAGATGGTTGAAGATGCGCTGGACGATATTCAAATCCGGTCGGGCCCTCCGGGAAAGTTTCGAGTTTCTGAATTGAGGGAAGTCGTCTATCGGGAACTGGCGCTCGCGAGAACTCGTAGCACGTCTGGAACAGACCGCTGGATCAGCGTAGAAGGGGAGCGCAGTGGCAAGCCGATGCTTATCAGCCTGGCTGAAACGTTGGGAGCCGATCGTCTGGCTAATTATCCGTGGCTCCTGGTCTTGAGTCTTCCAATGTGGAACCCTGGGGAGAACGGGCTTCCGACAGGAGAGGAGTTGGACCGGTTGCAAGTCATCGGAGACCGATTGATTCAGGAATTGACCGATAACGCTGCAGGACTCTTTTGGGGGGCATGGTCCCACGATGGATGGCGCAAGTGCGCCTTCTACATGCGAACCTCGATTGACTTGGTCGATCGCGCCCGATCGATCACTGACCAATTCGGCGAAAGACCGGAAATCGAGGTTAAGTACGATTCGCGTTGGCGTGCCTATCGGGGATTCCTACCGGAAGGCTAGAAGCAAATCATATCGGGCTTGGGCAGGAATGCATATGGGGACTTCGAGCTTCTCGACGATCGATTGGATCGGCCCGTTCTACCCGATTAGGACCAAGGTGGCCAGATGCGCCCGCTAAATGAATTAGCTGCAAATTGTGTTAGGCGAGTGCATATCCCACCGGGGGCAATTGCCGCAGCATGGGATCTGATTAAACTAGCGGGAATCAACGAATATGTCATATTCCCCGATCTCGATGGTCTCTCAAGATATCTCTACGACAAATACTTCTCGGCTGCTTCTCGTCGCACATAGCACTACTTCCCTCGCTAACACGAACGAGGAAAAGCTTGTACGATCCTTGTACGATCCGGGAGGGCTTTTGAGGATTTCGGAGGGTCCCGGGGGATTCTACTGTCTAATAATAAAACAGGCCCTGGAGGGCATTTGGGGCCCTCCAGGGCCATTTTCGACTCTTCTGGACTTCTCTGTCTTCAACCCCCGTTTCGGTTTTGCAAACCGTCCCCTTAGACCGCTTGGGTACGCCACCCCGAAAGGCCGAGACCTGAAGAGCGTTGAAGTCTAAAGGCTCCCCATAGGGCGATCAAGAGTTATAATCGGCCCGCTCATGCGCGTCCTCCACCTCTTCGGCGACTGGAAATGGACCGGTCCGTCCGAGCCCACCCTGGACCTCTGCCTCGAGCTCCGCGCCCTCGGCGTCCAGGCCGACCTCGCCTGTCTCGCCCCCCCGCCCGAAGCCTCCGGCAGCCTCCTCGCCCGCGCCCGCGACCGCGGACTGGAACCCCGCCTCGACTTCCGCCTCGAACGCTCCGTCTCCATCATCAAGAACCTCGACGATGTCAAGAAGATCGCCGACGCCTGCGTCGACTACGATCTCCTCCACGTCCACTTCTCCCACGACCACGTCGTCGGCGGCCTCGGCGCCCGCCGCGCCGGCCGCGTCAAGGTCGTCCGCACCAACCATAAGGCGATCCCGACCCCGAAGAACATCGCCACCCGCTACCTCTACCGCAAGCTCACCGACGGCTATATCACGAGCTCCCGGGCCGCCCTCGACGCCGACGTCTCCCGCTTCGGCCTGCGCGGCTGGCACGTCGACCCCGCCATGCGTCTCGGGCGCTTCACCCCCCGCGAGGCGCCGCACGACGGCTTCAACCTCGGCGTCGTCGCCCGCGTCCAGAAGCACCGCCGCTTCGACGTCCTCCTCGAAGGCGTCAAGCTCGCGAAGGTCCCCGACCTGCGCCTCATCGTCGTCGGCCGCGGCACGCACATCCACGAGATCGCGGTCGAGCCCGCGAAGCGCCTCGGCCTGACGAACGTCACGTTCACCGGCTATCTGGGCGACCAGTACCTCGACACGCTCGCGAGCTTCGACGCCCTGCTCTTCCTCGTGCCCGGCTCCGACGGCACCTGCCGCGCCGTCCGGGAGGCGATGGCGATGGGCCGCGCGGTGATCGGCGCCCGCCGCGGGATGATTCCCGAGATCGTCGACGACGGCAAGACCGGCCTGGTCGTCGACGACACGGCCGAGAACATCGCGCGCGCGATCGAGCGCCTGGCCGCCGACCGCGCCGCGTGCCGGGAGATGGGCGCCGCCGGACGCGAGAAGGCCTTGCGGCTCTATGACGTGAAGCATCAGGCCGCCGCCGTCCGCGACATCTATCAGCGGCTGCTGGGATGAGCTCGATCCTGCTCACGCCGATCGGCTCGCTCGGCGACCTTCATCCCTATCTCGCGCTGGGTCTTGGGCTGAAGGCGCGCGGCCATCGG